>Ga0265295_1003251_pt1 | contig 24090 bp, 15 predicted proteins | sample Munlansysbiofilm_FD_192503 | JGI IMG/M metagenome (GOLD analysis project Ga0265295, IMG submission 192503) | Leachate microbial communities from a municipal landfill in Southern Ontario, Canada - Methane capture system biofilm | ecosystem: Engineered > Solid waste > Landfill > Unclassified ...
CTTTAATTTATTCATCTTTCTGAGATGTTTTAGCTTTATGGCATATCTTTGAGAAAGTTCCAGTGTTGTTTCACCTGCATCTACAACGTGACTGGTAAGCATTGGCTCTGCTCTTCTCTTTTTGCCTTCAAGATAAACGATACTTCCCGGTATTAGAGATGAGCCTCTTTCTGCGTCATTGAATCTTTGTAACTCACGTTTGAAGAGTTTAAAGTCAGAAGCAAGGGATACCCAGCTATCTCCCTCTGCTGAAATTACATAAGGGACACCATTCTTTTCCAGAATTTTTCTGGAGAGTGAGATTTGATATAGTGAGGTGCCTGAGGGAATAAGATACTCTCTCTCTTGCTCAAGTTGAGAAGGTGGCGGTGGAGTAAAGCCAGCTATATTATCGTATTTGTACAACTGGAAATCTTCGATAATTTTAATAAGGAGTTGTGGGTATGAAGGATTAGTTGCATATCCTGCTTTTTTGAGGCCATAGGCCCATCCTTTGTAATCTTGAGGATCCAGATCAAATAGAAATTTATATCTGTCCCTGAATCTTAAAAATTCTGAATGGTCTCTGAATGAGTCTTCTGCTATGTTATATTTTCTGAAACACTCATTTTTTTCATCATCATCCTGATAAATTCTTTTACCATCCCAGTTATGACATTTAATACCAAAATGGTTATTGCCCTCTCGGGCCAGTCTGGAGTTACCATCACCAGACTCAAGACAAGCCTGCGCAAGAGTAATACTTGCAGGAATGCCGTACTTATGCATATTCTTTATTGCAAGCTCTTTATATGTTTCAATATATTGAATCCTTGGTATTCTTTGTGCCTCCATAACGTATGTAAACAGCAAAGTAGCCATAAGAGTCAAAATCCCCTTTTGTAAATAATTCATAGTGGAAATGTCTCAGTTGTGCAAAATTACTAAATTTGTGCTATTCTAAATAATTGAATGATGAGCAATAAAACAATCAGCATAACATACAAAGAGTTTTTAAAAGGTGAGGGGCTTGATCAAATGGATAGAGAGTTGTTGTCAAAAGCAGTTGATGCGGCAGGCTCTTCTTATGCTCCATATTCAAATTTTAATGTTGGGGCGGCTGTAAGACTTGCGAATGGAGAGATAATATCTGCTAGTAATCAAGAAAATGCGGCTTTCCCATCTGGTCTCTGTGCTGAAAGGGTAGCTATATTTTATGCACACGCCAGATATCCTGAATCCCCCATTGAATCTATTGCGGTTACCGCTTCTGTTGATGGTCATATATGTGAAGATCCAACTTACCCCTGTGGAGCGTGCAGACAGGTAATGGCCGAATCGGAAATAAGAGCAGGGAAACCGATAAAAATAATCATTGGAGGAGAGAAAGTTACACAGGTTATGGAGGGTGTCTCATCTTTTCTGCCATTTACTTTTAACAATCTACCGAAGAGATAATTTCAGCAGATTGAATTTTTGTATTATCTTTGTGCCGGGGTAAGTCATATACGACCAGCTCCCACTGAACTCCCCCAGGGCCGGAAGGCAGCAAGGGTAGGTGGTTGTAGCGGTGCGATATATTCAGCTTGCCCCTTTTTTATTTCATATTATCGTGAAGATTGCAGTTGGACTTTCAGGCGGAGTTGATTCCAGTGTAGCCGCTCTTCTTCTGAAGGAGGCGGGGCACGAAGTTATTGGTATGTTTATGCAGAACTGGCATAATACAACTGGCACCTTGCATGGTGATTGTCCCTGGAAAGATGATTTGACCATTGCTAAACTGGTTGCAAAAAAGCTTGGTATCCCATTCTATTTTGTTGATTTAAGTTCAACCTACTCTGAAAGAGTGGTCGATTATATGTTCAACGAGTATTCAAAAGGCAGAACTCCTAATCCGGATGTATTATGTAATAGAGAGATCAAATTTGAAGCCTTTCTTAAAAAGGCTTTTGAGCTTGGTGCAGAGTATGTTGCAACTGGTCACTATTGCATTAAAAAGAGTATTATAAACGAGGAGGGTGAAGTTGTTCACAGGCTTCTTGCTGGTACTGATCCCAATAAGGATCAAAGTTATTTTTTATGTCAGCTCAGTCAGGAGCAACTCTCCAAAGCTCTATTCCCGATAGGTGAGCTGCTTAAACCTCAAGTAAGAGAATTAGCAGCAAAAGCCGGATTACCATCGGCGGATAAGAAGGACTCACAGGGTATATGTTTTGTTGGAAAGATTGATCTGCCTGTTTTTTTGCAACAAAAACTTGCATCAAAATCTGGTGATGTTATAGAGGTTTATAAAGAATTTTATAGTGATAATATACTAACTGAGTACAATAAAAAGGGATATGACTTTGTTAATGAAGAGAATATCTCTCTAATGGTTGAACCATATCAATACTCTAAAACATCCGGGAAAAAAATTGGAGAGCATCAGGGAGCTCATTTTTATACAGTTGGTCAGAGAAAGGGTTTAAATATAGGCGGACATATTGAGCCACTCTTTGTAATTGGTACCGATGTTGAGACCAATTTAATATTTACTGGTGAGGGCCAGAGTCACCCAGGATTATACAGAAAGGGGCTATTTATTTCATCAGATGAAATTCACAATGTCAGAGAAGATCTTGCAATGAAGCCCGGAGATGTTAGGGATTTTCTTTTAAGGATTAGATATAGACAACCTTTGCAAAATGCCAGGTTATTCAGAAAGGAGGAGGGACTATATATCATTTTTGATAATCCTCAAAGGGGTATTACTCCTGGCCAGTTCGCCGCCTGGTATTCAGGCGACGAATTAGTAGGCTCAGGTGTAATTAAATAGCCAAATTTGTCATCTCACTTGTGAATCCCAATCCTTTAGTAGGATATTTGAAGAGCCAAAAGACAGGCTCTGTCTCTCCTGATGTATAGCTCCAAATTGATTCATAATTCTTTTTACTCTCCCCCATATTCTCAATTTCTCGCAGATAGGAGGCTATTGATCTGTTTTCCGTAATATAAACATCTCCCATTTGGTCGATAATTGGGCTGTGTCTTCTAGTTCTATCGTGGTCAAACTTAAGTATTCTCTCTCCGTTACGTGTTATTCCCACCATTTGGAAGGTCATACTTTTGCCAATTGCCGGTAGATTGAGTACATTTCTGTCTGTGGGAAGAAATGGAATATCGTGCTTTCTCATAAACTCTTTAATGCCTTTTGCAAGGTCCTCTCCGGATAGAAATATGTGATTAAGCTCTTTCTCCTGCTCAGGTGTAAGTTTTCCAATTCTCTTCTCTTCATTTGCCTCCTGAAGCGACCTGCTGTTAGGTGTAAAGAGACTTCTGTTTTCTGCAAATCCTTTTACTGAAAATGTATAATAGGTAATAACTCCCATTGAATTAAGTATTTGCCTGAGTTTTGCAGTATGACCTCTTCTTGATGCTGCGGCATTGAATACCAGTTGATTTGAGATTGTCCATCCGGCAGATATAATTGACTTAATAGCTTTTTTAGCTTCAGGAGTAACCTCAAGTGGTGATTGGAAATGTGTTTGAATTACAAATTGGCATATTCCCACTTTTGTACCTCTCTCTCTAAAATCTTTTATTATTGAAACTAGCTCTTCATCAATTCTGGTGGGTAGATAAGCTAGTAGTCTTGATCCTAGTCTAACTCTCTGTAATTCCGCAAACTTAGCACCAGGCTCTCTCCCTTTATTATCTTCTCTTTTGGCTTTAGCCATAGTTAAGACAGCCTCTAAAACCTTTTTAAGATTTTTGTTGCTTGTCATAAGAGCATCTCCCCCTGTGATTAGTATATCTCTTAGTTGAGAGTCTTCACGAAAGTAATTCATTAATCTTTCTAGTCTTGTTTCCCATTGCTCTTTTGGCTTAAGATCATCAAGTTCAAAATTGAGCCTCTCTCTTTGGAAATCATACATCCTCTGACAAGATGCGCACAATCCACCGCAACTTCTTCCTCTGGTTTCAGGAATAACAATTGCTACTTCCGGGTATCTTCTGTGAATACTATGGCTCTCCGGTAATAGCCATCCTGCAGCATTAGGCTTTCCTGGTTCAACAATATCTTCTCTCTCCCACGCTTTAATATTACCATAAGTATCCACAAGAGACTCTGTATACAGAATGTAGCTTCTTATTGTATGATCGTCAAAACCGCTCTCCTCTGTATTGAGCAGAGATAAATAATATGGAGTTACAAAGAATGGGATCCCTTTGTTCTTTGCTTTGTTCAGGATTTTCATAACCCTGACAGGGAGAGACTCTTCTAAAAAATGATTTAGTTCACCCGGAGTTCTTGCAGCCATTGATAGATGGAACCTGAAATCATTCCACCACTCTTCAACTTTTTTTATTTTATCCTCTTCTGATAATCCCGGATTAAAAGTGTATCGGGAGTTAATGTGACCTCTTTTCTCAATTTTTCTTACTAGCAACCTAACAAGTCTCTCCTTAACTTCCTCTCTCTTTTCTCGAATCTCTTTGTCCAATCCTGTAGGCCACCTTTTCATCCATCCTCTAACCTTTGAATCAGAAGGATTCTTAATTTTTTTTGTGCCATCTGCTATAAGAAATAGATTTAGAAGATCTTCAAAAACATCTGTTTTTGAATAGTTATTCGAGAATTCTCTTAAAAAGTTCCATAATAGTGTTAAGGTTTCAATATATACCTTCTCACCTTTTGATAATTCGAAAATTATTTTGTTCTCATTTTCACTCATTGTAAGGATAGTCTTGGCACACCTTACTGATTCCTCCGATATGTTCTCTTCAATCTTCAAAGAAGCATAGGCGCGGATTGAACTTAAAAATTGTTCCTCGTCGTTGCTTTGAATTGCTGCCTTATAAAGATTTGGCAGAGATTTCACAAAGCTGTTAAATATTTTCTTTGCCATTTCTTTTATTAATTAATACTATTTATTCTTCCCGGAGTTTATCCCCCAGGGTTTTATATTTAAAATCATACATTTTTGACATAAGCACAGAAGGTTTAACGTTTTGTCCCTCTGTAACAAGTCTGTAAGAACCACCCATAACTATTTTCAAAACAAATTCCGGCAATATTACTTTAAGTTTTGTTTTATAATGATCAGATAGAGTGCTTTCTACTCCATTCATATCAATAATTTGAGGTGCAACAAGATTAACAGGACCAGATATTGATTGGTCATTTATTATATACATAATTGCCCCAACAACATCCTCTTCAGATATCCAGCTGAAAGGTTGTTTTCCACTTCCAAATCTTATAGCTGTGGCAAATTTGAATGGGAGTGAGAGCTTTGGAAAGGCTCCCCCTCTTGTTGAAACAACAACACCTAACCGAATAACTGCGACTCTTGTACAGACTGAAGCTTTCATAGCCTCTCTCTCCCAATCTTCGCATATACTTGAGAGAAATCCACTCCCCCTTTCTGTGGATAATTCGTCAAAAGCGCTCTCAGGAGTAACAGTTGAGGATGAGGGGTATATACCAACTGCAGAGGCAGATATAAATAGAGCTGGTGTTTGTTCTCCACACTCTAAAATTGCATTTGAGAGATTTGCTGTTGTCTCAATTCTGCTCTTTCTGATTTCTCTCTTTTGCTTATTTGTCCACCTGCAATTTATTGTATGACCGGCCAAATTTATAATAAGGCCCAGACCTTTAACATCCTGGACAGAAAATTCTCTGCTTATCCTTTTCACGGACCACCCATCTTTTTCAAGAGCTTTGGTAATGGCTGTGCCCACAAGGCCGGATGCTCCTCTGATACCTGCGGTCTTAATTATCTTGTTAGCCATTATCTAGTTTTGTTAGGTTAAATCTCTATTGTGAGTCCATCCCATGCTGCGTAAATACCTGGTGGTAGCTCTGCTGAAAGTTGGTCGTGCGTTCCAATCTGGTGCGAAAGATGTGTAAGAAATGTTCTCTCAGCACCAATCCTCTTTGCCACCTCAATTGCCTCTGAAAGGCTAAAGTGAGATATGTGTTTAGCGTGTCTCACTGTGTTAACAACCAATACTTTTACATTGTTCAGAAGCTTATAGCTTTCATCATCAATTCTATTAGCATCAGTAATATAAGCAATGTCACCTATACGATATCCAAAAATTGGTAATTTGTAGTGATAAACTCTTATTGGTATAACTTCCAATCCTGGTACTTTGGAGAGACCATTCTCCCTTTCAATGTAAAATGCATTGTTGTCAATTACTCTAATGTCAAACTCCGGGACACCTGGATATCTGTTCTCTTCAAAGGCATAAGAGTACTCTTTCTCCAGTGATCTCAATACTCTCTCTTCACAGTAAATTGGCAAAGCCTTACCATTGATATAGTTTAATGCCCTTACATCGTCAAGTCCACCTGTGTGATCTTTATGTTCGTGAGTCAATAATATTGCATCAAGATTTGAGACTTCTTCTCTTATCATTTGCTGCCTGAAATCTGGTCCCGCGTCAATTAAAATTCTAAATCCTTTGTAATCAATAAGAGCGGAGGATCTTAGTCTATTGTCCTTTGGATTCTCAGATTTGCATACATTGCAATTGCATCCTATCATTGGTATCCCCTGCGATGTACCGGTTCCCATAAAAGAGAGCCTTGCAGTCTTGAACTCGTTCATTCTATAAAGGTAGGAAATTTTCATACCTTTGCGAAAAATATTTGATGCAAAAAAGAGGAATTTTATACCTTTTACCAACACCATTGGGAAGCGAAGATCTTAGTGAAGTTATACCTGAAGGTGTCTTGAGAATTATACCTAATTTAAGATACTTTTTTGTTGAAGAGTTAAGAAGCGGGAGAAGATTCCTTTCAGCTGCCGGACATAGAGGACAGATTGAAAGTCTTAATTTATTTGAACTTAATGAACACTCAAAAGAGATTGAACTTGATGACTATATAAAAATTCTTGAGGAGGGGAATGACGCTGGCTTATTGAGTGAGGCCGGAATACCTGCTGTAGCGGATCCCGGAGCATCACTTGTCGCCCTGGCTCATAACAGAGGGATAAGAGTTGTTCCTATGAGTGGACCCTCATCAATTATTCTCGCGCTTGCAGGGTCAGGAATGAATGGGCAGAATTTCCAATTTCACGGCTATCTCCCAGTTAAGACAGAAGAGAGAAGAGGCAGTATCAAAAGAGTTGAAGCCCTCTCTAAATCAACAGGAGCAAGTCAGATTTTTATAGAGACACCATATAGGAATAACTCCATTCTATCTGATATTCTTGACATTTGTTCACCGGGAACAAAACTATGCATTGCAGCTAATATTACTCTAGAGGATTCATTTGTAGTAACTAAAAGTGTTGCAGAATGGAGAAGAGAGAGACCGGATCTTAATAAGAAACCTTGTGTATTCATTTTATGAAAAGAGAAGATAGTAAAACATCAATGGTAGAACTTGTAAATATGGAGTTCTACTCTTATCACGGACATTTTAGAGAGGAGCAGATTATTGGGAATAAGTTTATTGTAAACTTTTCTGCCGAATGTGATGTTTTTAAACCGGGAGAGAGTGATGAACTTGAGGATGCTCTTAATTATCAAGAGTTGTATACTATAATTAAGGAAGAGATGGACCAACCGTCAAAATTGCTTGAAAATGTGGCTTTAAGAATAATTAGAAGAGTTAAATCTACATATACTCAAGTTGGAATTGTAACGATCTCTGTTGCAAAGATGAATCCACCAATTGGGGGTAAAGTAGAGGCTTCCAGGGTTACTATCTCATATTAAATAATTAACAATGAAAGATAATAGAGGCAATCGTGTGGCTTTTCTTACACTCGGATGCAAACTTAACTATTCTGAAACCTCTTCAATTGCCAGACAATTCATAGAGCACGGTTATGAGAAGGTTTCAGCTGCTCAGGAGGCAGATATATATGTAATTAATACTTGTTCTGTTACCGAGCACGCAGATAAAAAGTGCAGAAATGCAATTAGAAAATTACATAAGCAAAACCCTGCGGCTATTGTTGCAGTAACAGGATGCTATGCGCAGCTTAAACCACAGGAGATACTTTCAATAGAGGGAGTTGATCTTGTGTTGGGTGCAGATCAAAAGGAGAATCTTTTTATGAGAGTCTCAAATATAAAAGAGAGAGGAGAAGAGAAACATACTCCAAAGGCATTCTCTTGTGAAATATCACATATTGAGACTATATTTCCTGCATATTCATCTGATGACAGGACTAGATCTTTTTTAAAAGTACAGGATGGTTGCGATTATAATTGCTCCTACTGTACAATTCCTCTTGCAAGGGGTAAAAGCAGAAACCATCCAATCGATTTTTTAGTAGGAGAGGCAACCGAGATTGCATTAAGAGGCATTAAAGAGATCGTTCTTACAGGTGTAAATACAGGTGATTTCGGAAAAACTACCAACGAAGATTTTTTAGAACTACTTAAGAGGTTAGAAGAGGTTGAGGGTATTGAACGTTACAGAATATCATCTATTGAGCCAAATTTGATTACTCCTGAAATTATTGACTGGATTGCTCAAGGAAGAAAATTCCTGCCCCATTTTCATATTCCGCTTCAATGCGGATCGGACAAGATACTCGCTCTTATGAAAAGGAGATACAATACAAAGCTTTTTGAGGAGAGAATATCCCTGATTCGCGAAAAGATTCCTTATGCATTTTTAGGGATTGACGTTATAGTTGGTTTTCCAGGAGAAGATGAAGATGAGTTTGATAAGACATACAGATTCCTTGAAAAAATCTCCCCATCGTTTCTTCACGTTTTCCCCTACTCAAAAAGGGCAAATACCCCAGCTGCCGAGTATTTAGAGCAGGTAGAGGAGAGTGAAAAACATCAAAGAGTTGCCAGGCTTACGCAATTATCCAACTCTCTTTATGATAAATTTGTTGAGCAGAATAGAGGCAGAAGAGAAAAGGTTTTATATGAGAGTACTAAAAAAGGGGGAAAAATGTTTGGGTATACAGGCAATTACATTAAAATTGAGGTTCCTTATGACAAATCATTAATAGGGAAAGTTTGCGATATTATTATTTAATATCCTTTTTATCTCTCTTTTTTTTGCTTTTAAATATTCTGTTGAAGAGCTCCTTAAATGTGTTAAATTCCTCCTGATAGACCAGACCGACTCCACTCCTCTGACTATTGTCAAGATAATTGGAGTATTGGTCTGCTGAGTGTGAGAATGCCTTTGCACGGAATCTTCCCTTTTCATCAAGTTTAATTTCAACATCAATATCACCAACAACGTTGCTGTTTTGATTCATATATTTAGCGCTTCCAATATTTCCGTTAACAATCACTCTATTATCAAAGAGTTGTGCAGATACAGCAGCATCAAATATATCTCGCCCATTCTGTCCCGGCTGATAGTTGAAGCTGAAGTCCAGCGGAATGTCCAACTGGTTGAAAATATTGTTGATTTGATTTGACAACACCTCTGTCGCATTTGAATAGAGTAGGGTGGAGTTGTTAACGATACTAGATTGAATATCAGGTATAAAGCTACCAGACACAAGAAGCGACATTACCTGTTTAACAACTTTGTCTTCTGTGTTAAGTGCAGCATCAACTCTTGCTTTTGTTGCCGGGTCAATATCTGGGATATCTATTCCAAAACCGAGTCTTGGATTGAGTAACTCACCCTGCATTGAAATAGAGCACTCCACATTACGTCTGTTGCTAACTGAACTTGTATCTGCTATTAGAGTGTTTACAGAGGCTTTAGTATTATATATGGCCGTTAAATCTAGTCTTGTTTTGAGAATATCTCCGTTGAATGATAGATTACCTCCCTCTCTAATACTGAAATCTCTTTTAAAAATACCCTGGAGAACAAATGTGTAGAACCCTCTTTCAATTATGTAATCTCCGTGAACAGAAAAAATCTCTTTAGATGGATTTACATCAATATTAACAAGTCCATTGCCGTAACTTCTAATCACATCCCCAACAGATTTATCAATCTCAATAAGGAGTTCTGCCTCTGGGTTAACTCTTGTTCTAAGTTTTACCTCAAGTTCAGATGGAGATTTTTCAACAATATCCTTTTTTGGAGAGAGGTATCCATATTCATTATAATATTCATTAGTGGTATCTCTAAGGGGAGGAGCAACAAAACTTAGGAGATTTGTACGTGATGCTACAGATGTATTTGGTAGTGGAATGTGAATTGATGTATTTCTGTTTGTTGTAACAGAAATGTCCATAAGAATTTTCTTGATAGGTCCGGTTATTGATATGTTTCCTGTTCCGAATGCTAATCCGTAGAAATTATCGTTATCTTTCTCTCCTGTATTTATACACTCCAGATTAGTAAAATCAATTCTTGTATCAAGAGTAATGTCTCTAAAATATGGGAAACTCAATCCTCCATTTACCCTTCCTGTATTTCCGGCTCTGTCTTTAATTACAGCATTTTCTGCAACCAATTTACTGTTTTCAATTGAGAATGGTCCATTTAATATGTAAGGTACCTTTGTAAAAAGCACAGTGAATCCAACATTATTAAGCATTCCCCGGCTACTGGATAGAACTAGTTTATCCATACCTCCTTTAAGCTGTAGTAGGCCGGATAGAGTACCGGAAGACTCTCCAATAATATCGTTAAGGAAAGGTTCAAAATATTTTATCGGGAGCCTGTCTAGATTAGCGCTTAAATCAAGATAGTTTTTTGAAGGAGATAAAATTCCTGTTGCGTAAAGAGGGATAGAGCCATCAATTGTTGACCTTGCCATAAGATTGAATTGCTGAAGAGGATTGTTCCACTCACTATACAATTCCAGTTTGCCAACCTCTGTTTCATTTACCTTTACACCCTCTCCATATATGTTAGCCAGAATTCTTGGTTCCGTGTATAAGGAGGTGATAGAAGCCTTTCCGGTGAAAAACCCTTCCAAGCCAAGATCATTATTTATAAAGTAGTTAAGAGGAGATATGTCAAAATTTGTCATATAGACAGAGAGGGAGTCTTTCTGAGTTGCTGAAATTCTGCCGTTAACCTCAAGCCTCTGATTATTATTTGAGACTCTAAATGATTCAAATCTGTACAGAGAGTCAGAGAGCTCTATGAATGATTTGTCAAATGACCATTTTAAATCGTTAAAAAAGAGATGAGACGGATTAATGTTTACTCTAATCAGATTACCTTTCGCACTCTTATTTTTTTCGATGTCAATTTGAGATGAAAACTCCAAACTGTTTTTTAGTTTCGTATGGTTGTTAAAACTGATTGATAAATCAATTTTGTTTTCACTTCCCAAAGCATCTGCAGCAAACTCGTCTATCTCAATACCTCCTGATCTTATTTTATCAATCGTCAAAGTTGCTTGTAAATTTGTCTTGGCAGATAAAGCAGATATGGATATTTTGTTACCAATATTTGACATATATCCGGCTGCATCTGAATTAAGTTTTAAATTGAGAGTGCCATCATTTGTTATGTCAATTTTCATTGTACTTCCGGGAGATATGAAAAATCCGGGAAGCGCTAGCTGAGTAATTGCTTTTGTATCATAAAAATGAACATCAAGATTATAATAACCGCTGTTTGGTAATTTCTCGAAGGATTTATCAACCTGTTTTTGCTGTAGATTTGGAATATGCTTATAAAGAAGTTCATCTGCAACTCTTGTGATAAATCGATCAATAAAATGGTTCCCTCGATAGTTTGCACTCATAAAATCGGAGGAGAGTGATGCCTCATACTGCTCTTGTTCTCTGTCTGAGTTTGATTTAACGAAGATGTCACCAATTTTGAAAACTCCGTTACTATTTCCATACTCCATATCTTTGACCTGAACGTCTCCCAAAATCTCTCCTGTTGTTTTCTGAGTGAACTTAGCAACAGTTCTAAAGCTTGTTGTTGAGATTGAATCTCTTTTATCCAGGTTTAGATTGTAAAGATTTGCATACATTACATCAGCAAAAAAATCATAGTATGAGTCAGTTTTTGGAGACAAACCGATTATTCCTTGAAAAATGAAGTCAAGATTTGGATCGTGACAAATCACCATTCCATCAAATTTATCGTTCAAATAGCTTCCTGTAGCGTTAATGTTTGTGTATGAGTAGTTATTGAACTCTACTTTTTTCACAGCAATACTATCTACATAAAATTCACTGCCACCTTTTGCCTCATCTTTAATAAGAGCAGTCATCGTACTATTAAAAGTTACCTCACCGGGCTCTTTGCTGCCAATTAGGGAACCAACATTAAAATTATCTGCTTTTAGATTACCCTGCATATATAACCCACCCTTGTCATCATTACCTTTAAGCAGAACATCCATATAAATACTTCCAATATTTGTTATAATGTTTCCATTTGCAACAAAGTCGTCAAGCAAACCGGCGAGCCTTCCTTTAAAGTTATATTTAACAAATGGCGATAATCTTTTAAAAAAACTAGAGGGTTTGCTCCCACTAATAGATGACACTATATGAGCAATATCATTTGAAGTTGTTGTACAATATTCAACATCAACAAATGCCATTGTCTCATCTGGTTTTGGTAAACCTGATATACGCGCCTTTAAATCCAGGTATGTGAGACCAGATTGAGATGTAATCTTTAAATTATCTGTTTTAAGATTTGAGACCGGTCCGTTTACCAACCCATCAATGTAAAAACTAAGTTTATTCCGTGATAAAGAGGGAGCAAATTTTGAAAGAGTTATAAAATCAAGAAAGGACCTTTGAAAATTGGACTCCATCCTTACACTCTCTGTGAATGTGGAAAAATCTTTAAAGCTTTCAAAATTAAGTGAAAAATGGTCTGCATTCAACCTGGAATTGGCCTCTATGACCTCCAAATTTGACAATAATATCTCTTTTGCGTTTAACTTAAGCCCAGATTTTAAACTTATTATTTTAAAGCCACTTCTTTCACTAAAAGAAATATTTCTAATTTCAGCGTATATGGTGTCTTTTTTTGCTTTTATACCTCTAATATGAATATCAATTTCGCTTAAAGAGAGGTCTGAAAAGTTAATCACCCCATCTTTTGTCTCAATTTGAGAGTAGGGATTATTTCTTGTAAACCTGAAATTATTTAATTTTACCTCACCGGCAATAAATTCGGGGAGTGAAAAAGTTGTTGTATCACTCTTATCACTCCCTAACTTAAATATTCTTGAGAGATTTGTTGTGCTATCTGTTTCATTTATAATATTAAAAACACCATTTGCAAGATGAAGCTTTTTGATAGTAAATTTTGAATTTATTACAAGATCTTTTGCAGAGATGGTAATTGAGAGTTTCTTGCTATTCACAAGGGTATCACTATCTGAATACAGAATGTGAAAATCATTAACAATAAGTTTGTTGAAAAAAATATAATATACTTTGCCTATTGCTACATCTGTACCAAGCTTTTCCGATAGTGTTGACGCTGCTTTTCTTGCAGTAAATGTTTGAATGGCGGGTATTTGAAGAGCAACATAAGCAGCGACCGGTGCGAGGGCCACCAGGAATAGCAATGCAGTTAGTATTTTTTTAAAAATTCTGATACTCTCTCCTTTTGCGCAAAAATAAACAAATATATCAAGGAGTTTGTTAAAAAAACACCAATTTTGCAAACTATTAAATTTTGAAAATGAGCATTACCATTTTAGGGATAGAATCTTCTTGTGATGATACTTCAGCTGCTGTAATAAGGGACGAGTATCTATTGTCAAACGTAATGTCCAATCAGGATGTTCATATGAAATATGGAGGAGTTGTTCCCGAGCTAGCTTCAAGAGCACATCAGCAAAATATTCTGCCTGTTGTGGACAGGGCTCTTAAATTAGCAGGAGTCTCTCTTATTGATATTGATGCCATTGCATTTACAAGAGGACCCGGACTTTTGGGTTCTTTACTTGTTGGGACATCTTTTACAAAGGGTCTATCAATAGCTACTGGAAAACCAATGGTGGATGTTAATCATCTTCAGGGTCATATACTTTCACACTTTATAAAGGTTCCGGAAAAGGAGATCAATATTCAACCTGCATTTCCATATCTATCGCTTTTAGTCTCTGGAGGTCATACACAAATTGTAAGGGTTGATAGCCATTCATCATTTACAGTTATTGGTGAGACTATTGACGATGCTGTAGGAGAGGCATTTGACAAATGTGCAAAAATTATGGGCTTGGGTTATCCAGGTGGTCCTGTTGTTGACAAGTTGGCTAAAGAGGGGAATAAAAACGCCTTTAAATTTGCTAAACCCAGAGTTGAGGGGCTGAACTATAGCTTTAGCGGTGTTAAGACATCTCTTCTCTATTTTTTAAGGGATAGGGTTGCTGAGAACGAATCATTTATTGAGGAGAATAAAAATGATTTGTGTGCATCATTTCAAAGTACATTAATTGAGATACTTATGGAGAAGCTTGTAAAGGCTTCAAAAATAACAGGAATAAATGAGATTACCATTGCAGGTGGTGTCTCTGCAAATTCAGGTTTAAGAGATAGAGTTGTTCTTGAAGGAGAGGAGAGAGGCTGGAGAACACACATTCCTGAATTTAGATTTACGACAGATAATGCAGCGATGATTGCAATTGCCGGGTATTACAAATTCCTCTCCGGATACAAATCCTCTTTTGACATAGTACCGGTTTCACGGTCAATGGATTATCTCTAAGTCCTTCTTTATGTAAGGTTTGCCCCTTATGTTTTTTTTGACAAAGTAGATTGCAAGTTGTTTTGAATATTCAATTTTCAAATTATCTTTGTCTCCGTTGATGAAAAAAACTTATTAACTAACACCTAAAATTTCATTCATGAAAAGAACTTTTATGCTTTTCATTGGACTGTTATTTGCTTTTCAAGGCATTTTTGCTCAGAATAGTCGAATTTCAGGCACAGTGACAGAAAAGGGGACAGGAACCCCTCTTCCATTCGTGGGAGTACAGGTAAAAGGGACTACAACAGGGGCCACTACATCAGAGAATGGCACCTTTGTACTCAATGCACCTAGTACCGGCACACTTGTATTTACCTTTATTGGTTATAAAACAATTGAGGTACAGATTGCAGGTCGTGCAGTTATCAATGTTGAACTGGAACAGGATGCACTAGCTCTTGATGAGGTGGTTATGGTAGCCTATGGTACTGCAAAAAAATCCAGTGTTACAGGTTCAATTGCATCTGTAAATGCGGCAAGCATTGAGAAGCGTCCTGTGACAAACGCACTCGCTGCCCTTTCTGGAACATCTGCAGGTGTGCAGGTGAACACTGCTTACGGACAGCCGGGTTCAGACCCAACTATTCGTATTCGTGGTTTTGGATCCGTAAACTACTCATCAGCTCCACTTATCGTTCTTGATGGTGCACCTTACAACGGAGCTATGGCAAACATTAACCCGGCAGATATTGAATCTATCAATATACTTAAGGATGCAGCTTCAACTGCTCTTTATGGATCAAGAGGATCAAATGGCGTTGTAATGATTACAACAAAGAAGGGTAAGAAGGAGAAACTAAACATCAGTGCAACTGTAACTCAGGGATTCTCACAAAGAGGTCTTCCTGAATATGACAGATTGGATGCTAACCAGTATTATCCAGTTATGTGGGAGTCATTAAGGAACTCACTGATCACATCATCCAGAGGAATTGCAGACGCAAGTATTTTGGCATCCGGAACCACTTCAAATGGTATTGTCTCAAACTTGGGTTACAATCCATTTAGAGGGATAGCAAATGGTGATGTTATTCAATACGATGCTAATTTTAATCCTCAGCTTAATCCAAATGCGACCTCGCTACTTTGGGCAGATGACCTTGACTGGTATTCACCTGTTGAACGTCTTGGTAATAGGACTGAGGCAATGGTAAGTGCAAACGGAGGAAGCGAGACTGCAGATTATTATATGTCTGTAGGACTTACTCAGGATGCAGGTTGGCTAAAAAAGACAAATTATGATCGTATTTCAGCCAGAGCAAATGTAAACTTCACTCCAAGAAAATGGGTTACATTTGGCATTAATCTGAATGCTTCATATAATAACTCATCTTCTGCAAATACAGATAGTGATACCGGTTATGCGAACCCTATCTATTTTGCCAGAAATATGGGTCCTATTTATCCGGTATATCAACACGACCGTATAACTGGTGACTACATTCTTAATGATCAAGGTGAGAGGCTTTGGGACTTAGGAGCTGCCACTTCACAAGGTGGAGTCTCTTTTGGAGCAAGAACACAAAACAACGGACGTCACGGTATTGCCGAGCATATGTTAAATACTATTAATTTTGAGAGAAATACAATCCAGTCGAGAGCATTTGCTGAGTTTGCTTTCCTTAAAGATTTTAAGTTCAGAGTTAACTATGCATTTGACATTAATAACTATACTCTCTCTACATATGAAAACTCATTAGTAGGGGATGGAGCTCCTCAGGGACGTTCAAGAAAAGAGCAATCAACCAGGTATACCAGAACAAACCAGCAGATTCTTACATATGAGAAGAACTTTGGTAAGCACGACCTGAACGTAATGGCTGCTCACGAATCTTATCACAATCAGTATAGTGAAATTTATGGTTTCCGTCAGGGCGAGATCATCCCGGGAAATACAGAGCTAATTAACTTTACTACTACAAATAGCTTATACTCATTCCTTGATAATCACAAAGTTGAAGGTTGGCTTGCGAGAGCTACTTACTCTTTTGATAATGGCAGATATACAGCTGAAGCTTCATACAGAAGAGATGGTTCATCAAAATTCAGTCAGCCTATGAGATGGGGTAATTTTTGGTCAGTAGGCGGAGGTTGGAGAATCGATCGTGAAACCTTTATGGCTTCACAGAGCTGGATTGACTTCCTGAAGCTTCGTGCATCTTATGGACTTAATGGAAATGATGGTGGAATTAGCTACTACGCTTGGCAGGTTCTGTATGACTACAGAAACAACTCTTCTGAGCCTGGTTTTATCCAGTCAACTGTTCCGGGTAACCCAAATCTTAAATGGGAGACTACAGTTCAGACAGATATTGGATTAGAATTTAACCTGTTTGGAAATAAATTAAGAGGTTCAATTGATTGGTTTAACAAGCAGTCTAAGGATTTGATCTACTCTGTAGCTCTTTCACCTTCAACTGGCTATACTTCTCAAAACAGGAACGTTGGTAATCTGTTTAATAGAGGATGGGAGTTGGATGTAACCGGAGTTGTTTACTCGACTAAGAATTTTGAAGCAGCCCTTAATATCAACGCAACAACTTATAAAAATCAGATAACTAAACTTCCTGAAGAGAACAGAGAGAATGGTATAATCTCAGGCAACTTCAGAAGAGTTGAAGGAGGTTCAATTTATGATTTCTGGCTCCGTCAGTGGTATGGTGTTGATCCTGACAATGGTAATGCACTTTACATATTTGATGAAGAGAACCAAACTTGGGCAGATACAGATTGCAAGACCCTTCCTAACGGAACTAAGGTGACTTCAAATCAGGCAAAAGCTAAATATGATTGGTCTGGAACAAGTATTCCTAAACTATTTGGTGCTTTTACTCCATCTTTCAAAATTTTTGGTGTTGAAGTATCAGTTCAGTTTAACTACTCTATAGGTGGTAAAGCTTATGATTACAGCTGGGCATCACTTATGTCTACCGGAGGATTCGGAGCAGCTAAGGCAGTTGAAATTCTTGACAGATGGACAACTCCAGGTCAGGTTACTAATGTTCCAAGAATGGATAACTCAAAGACATCTGCTTTTAATGCTGTATCATCAAGATGGCTTGTTGATGCATCTTACCTTGCTATCCGCAACGTAAATATTTCATACAATTTTGGGGGCAATGTTCTTAAGAGTCTTAATTTAAAGGGGCTTAGAGCTTATATCTCTGCAGAAAATCTTGCTCTTTTCTCTGCACGTAAGGGAATGAACCCATCTCAGAGCTTCAACGGAAGTGTATTCAACGATGTTGGATTCAACCGTACAGTAACTTTGGGTGTTAATGTTAACTTCTAAATCAGCTTATAGTGATGAAAAAAATTAAACTTTATATATTGGCTTTAGCTGCAGGGTTACTGTTGGTACCTCAGTCCTGCTCTAAGGAGTTCCTTGAGACAGCTCCAACAGATCAGCTCTCTGGTAATTTGGTATTCAGCTCCATTCCTGGAGCGTGGGGAGCATTGAATGGAGTTCACAGAAGTATGTACATTCAGTACAATAGTTCACAAGCCCACGGCGGAATGGCCGGAATGTATCTTTACATTGATATGCTAGGTACAGATGTGATTTTTAACACAACTGCAAATGGTTGGTTTAGAAGTGCATATCAGTGGGTTGATCACAGAAATGATAGGTCAAATATGGTTCTTTACTGGACTAATATCTACAGACTTGTGAGCAATATTAATCAGATAATAACTCAAATTGATGATGTTGCAGGTGCAGAGTCAGACAAGAGAGCTATTAAGGGTCAAGCATTGGCTTACAGAGCTTGGGCTCACTTTATGCTTGTACAGCTTTATGCTGAAAGATATGCTCCCGGTACTGCTAACAGCCAGCCAGGTGTTCCGTATATGGAGAGTATAACATTTGATGGTCAAGTTAGAAATAGTGTTGCAGATGTTTATAGTAAAATCAATGCAGATTTAACCGAAGCAATAACTTTGTTAGATGGTTATAACAGAGCGAATAAATCGCATCTGAATAAATCCGTAGCTTTGGCAATTCAGGCGCAGGTTGCTCTTGTTCAAGGAAATTGGGCTCAGGCTGCTACATCAGCAAATGCTGCTAGACAAGGTTATAGCTTTATGACAGCGGATCAGCATCTTGAAGGTTATAATAAACAGAACAATCCTGAGAACTTATGGGCATCCTATGTTCAAGAGGATCAGACGATGTATTTCTACTCCTTCTACGCATATATGTCTCATAACTTTAATTCAACTGCTATTCGTCAGAGTCCAAAATCTATCAACAAAGAGTTGTATGATATGATATCTACAACAGATATTCGTAAAGGTTTTTGGTATCCTAATGCAGTTGCGGATAAACAGCCGTTTGTACAGTCAAATGGTGTTAGATTTAATTATATGAACTCTAAATTCCAATCTGTAGCAACTTCAGATAGTCGTGGAGATTTTCCTTGGATTAGGGTTGCTGAGATGTATCTTATAGAGGCTGAGGCTTTGGCCAGACAGGCTGGTAAAGAGGATCAGGCAAGAGAGGTATTGTTCCTACTTGCTAACAACAGAGATCCTCAATACACACTTTCAACAAATAGTGGCCAAGATTTGATTGACGAAATTCTGGTTCAGAGAAGAGTTGAGCTTTGGGGTGAAGGAAGAAACTGGACAGATCTTAAGAGATTAAACCTTCCATTAGAGCGCCCTACAGGTCCAAATGCTGGACAGGGTCTTCACGTTGAATCATATGCTATTAAGATTAGTGAACCGGCTGGTACAAAGAACTGGTTATGGATGATACCTAAAGCAGAGACAGATACAAATAAGGAACTTGAGCAGAATCCGGTTTAACCGAATATTCTAAGTATAAATAAAAAGAGGATGGCAGAATGTCATCCTCTTTTATTTTGTACAAATCTTGTTATATGAATTAGCAACCGCTGCAACCGCTGCAACTTCCGCTGCTGCAGGATGATTGTAGCTTCTCACCATATAGTCCTCCTGTAATCTCTTGCTGAGTAGCCTCACGAACAGCAACAACCACTCCTTTAAAGTTCAAATCTGAACCTGCCAGAGGGTGGTTAAAGTTCATTATTACCACATCTTCTCTTACCTCTTCAACTGTTCCCTGCAGTCTGTTTCCATCTGAATCCTGCATAGGAAGTACATTTCCTACTTTTAGAAGGCCATCCTCAATTTTTCCCTCTACCATAAACATATCTTTTGGAAGTTCAATTATTGCGTCGGAGTTAATTTCGCCGTAACCCTCTGTTGCTGTTAGGGTAAATTCAAAAGCATCTCCTACCTCCTTGCCAACAACATTCTCTTCAAATTTTGGAAGCAGATAACCTGTTCCAAATATGAAATCCATTGGTTTTTCCGTAGTTACGGTTTCCATTACATCACCGCCCACAGTAAGTGTATAGGAGAGGGATACTACCTTGTCTTTTTCAATTTTCATTTTTTGTCAATTTTTAAGTTGATTGATTTTTTATAGAAAGTAATTGTTATGCAAAAATTATGCTAAAGTTTTCTTTTGATTTTATATCCTATAGCTGCCACAAGTAGAGTCATAACTGGTGTTAATAGATTGAAAAAACTATAGGGTAGGTATGCAAGTGTTGCAACACCAAGTACCCCGGATTGTGCTACTCCGCAGGTATTCCAAGGGATTAAAACAGATGTAACTGTTCCTGAATCCTCTAAAGTCCGGCTAAGAAGCTGGGGTTCGTATCCCATCTTTTTGTATGTTTCTGAGAACATTTTTCCGGGTAAGAGTATAGCCATATACTGATCTGATAATGTTATGTTACAAAAAAGAGTGGTTGCCACAGTTGAGCCAACAAGTGAAAATGTACTCTTTACCAGGCGGACCATACGTTCTGTAATTACTTGTATCATACCACTCGCCTCCATAGCTCCTCCAAAGGTTACCACACAAAGAATTAACCAGACAGTATTTAACATTCCGGCCATCCCCTTTGTTGCTGTAAGAGAGTTTAAGATTGCGTCTCCTGTCTCTATTGAGACACTCCCATACATCATTTTGAGTGATGCAACAAAATATACAACTCCACCTTCAATTCCATCTCCGGCTATCTCTTTGCAAAGTTCCGGCTGGAAAAAGGAGGCAACCAAAGCTCCAACAACAGCTGAAAGAAACAGCGTAATGAAAGGTGATACTTTTTTTACTATAAGAATAATTGTAAATATTGGAACAAGTAACAGAAAAGGAGAGATTTTAAAAACGGAGGATATTGAGCCAAGGTTGGCCTCTATGTTGGTTGTGCTCGAAATGGGCAGAACAAATCCAGCAATTGCATATATAACAAGTGCTATTATAAAAGCTGGAGTTACAGTTATGAGCATAAATTTTATGTGAGTATACAGATCAACACCTGCAACAGCTGCTGCAAGGTTTGTGGTATCTGAGAGAGGAGATAATTTATCTCCAAAATATGCACCGGATATAATTGCTCCAGCTAGCCACGGCGTAGGAATTCCCAGGATTTGACCAGCTGAAAGCATAGCAACACCAATAGTTCCTACAGTTGTCCAGGAGCTGCCGGCCATTAATGAAACAACTGCTGTGAGTAAATACGTAACAACGAGGAAAACTGCCGGGTGTATAAGTTTCAATCCATAATAAATCATTGCAGGCACAACTCCACTTATCATCCAGGATCCCGTAAGAGCTCCAATCATAAGGAGTATAAAAATTGCAGAGCCTGTTTTTGAGAGATGGTTCATCATACCCTCTTCAATTTTACTCCAAGGAATTTTAAGAAGCACTATTGAAATAACCGAAGTAATTATTGTTGCGAATAAAAGCGAAATTTGGGAAGTGCCGGATGAAATCTCGTCTCCAAATAGTCTCACTCCAATAGTAATCATTGTAACTAATAAGATTATGGGTAGGAGAGAGAGAGCAAGACCGGGTTTTTTCATAGGTTAGTTTCCGTTAAATGTTACTGATTCAAACATTAGAGTAGGGATTAGCCATCTGCTTCCCCTTTTTGGGTCATCCCCTGATATTTTAAGAGAGTTCCAAAGTTCAAGGATGTTTCCAGTTACGTTCATCTCCTTGATAGGGTGTAGTATAATACCATTCTCAAAGTAGAATCCCTGAACACCAAAAGAGAAATCACCACTGGCAGAATTACTATTCCCTCCGTTAAAACCGGTAACAAGAATGCCTTTACCACACTCGTTTAGAACCTCTTTTTGAGTTACTTTTGGAATTCCGGTTGGAAATGTATTATTCAAAGATAGTGAAAGTAAAGAGGGACCCTCAATTGTGGGTTCCATTCCTAGTTTTCTGGCGTTATATGTATTCAGATAGTAATTTTGAATAACACCACCATCAATGATATTCATCGATTTAGTTTCAAGTCCTTCACTATCAAAAAAGCGAGAGCCTTCATAACCATAAAGGTGAGGTCTGTCCATTATATATAGATTTTCAGGGAAGAGCTTCATTCCAAGTTTATCAGCCAGGAATGAGTTGTTTTGATGTATTGCAGAGCCATTTAGTGCCGATATTATTGGCGAAACAACCCTGCTTGCTACACTATTCTCCAGAACCATATTGTATAATCCGGATTTCATCTTTCTGGGACCAAGACGAGCCAGAGCTCGCTCCATCGCAATTTTTCCACAGCCCTCTTTTTCAAGAGAGGAGAAGTTCATTGAACTTTCGTACCACCAGGCTTCCGGTTTAGCACCATCTCTGTCTATTGCAGAACATTCAGCACTTACAGAAAATGAAGTCTGTTTTGATTCTCCGCAGAATCCCTGAGTATCTGCCATATAGTAAGACTCAAGAGAGTCTCCGTATTCACAATTAGTGGATATTATTCTTGGATCTTTTTCGAAAATCTCTTTTGAACATTGGAATGCAATTTCTCTTTTTTCTTCCGGTGTAATTTGGTTGTAAGAGGGGTCAAATTGTCCTAAATCTTTTGTCTCTCCTTTAAAGAGTAGCTCTTTTGGCGGAAGTATTCTGTCGTGGTCTGGTGCAATTAATTTTGTTGCTTCTGCTGCTTTACCAATAAACTCCTTTAGCTCCTTTTCATCAGTTCGGTTTGTAGAGTAATAACCATATCTTCCATCGATAAAAAGTTGTAAAAAAAGAGTTGAGCCGGTTGAGCTGTTGAGCCTGTCCAGCATATTATTTCTTACGGAAAATGAGCTTTGTACAGAAATTTCAGCTCCAGCTCTGGAGTCACTGCATCCGGCATTTTTGGCCATTTCAAGAGCTCTATCTACAATATTTTTAATATTCTCCTCCATATTACTAATTGCCTCCAACTGTAAGTTTACTTACCAGAACAGATGGCATACCGCAAGATACTGCGCAATATTGCTCCTTTCCACAAGTCCAGGTTCCGTTGTCAATTATTGAATTATCTGCTATACCCACTATATCTCTCAGAGCTTCGGGGCCATTTCCAATTATGTTTATATCTTTTACCGGTGAAGTTAGTTTCCCGTTTTCGATCAAATATCCGGATTTTACAAAGAAGGTAAAATCGCCGGCTCCAATTTGAACTTGACCATTTGAAAAATTATTAACATATAGACCATTTTTAACAGATGCTATTAGCTCCTCCTCTTTGGACTTACCCGACTCCATATATGTGGCCCTCATCCTGGGTAAAGGCATAAATCTGAAGGACTCCCTTCTTCCGTTTCCTGTTGGTAGTGTTTTGTAGAAATCTGCACTAATTCTGTCGTGCAAGTATGAATTTAGTATTCCCTCCTTTACCATATACGTCTTTTGAGAGACTACACCTTCATCATCGAAAGTGATTGAACCGCGATTCGCATATATTGTTCCATCATCTACTACAGAGATCTCTTCTGAGCATATTCTTTTTCCTAATTTATCGGAGAAAATAGATGTACCCATTCTATTGAAATCTGCTTCAAATGCGTGCCCTATTGCTTCGTGCAGAAGAATACCGGAACTCCCGGCTCCCATTACAACAGGCATCTCTCCTCCCTTTGGTCTTTTTGCTTCAAATTGTATCGAGGTTCTTGAAATAACCTCTCTGGCCAACTCTTGAGGAAGATTCTTTGAGAGCATTTCGTAACCTTTTCTAAAGCTTCTTGATGAGCTTCCGTTTTCTGTTTTACCTTTATGTTGCATAATGCAGGTAACAGCAACAGATACCATTGGCCTTTCATCCACAGCAAGGATTCCTAATGAGTTGAAAAAGAGTATTTTTGTGTTAGAATCAGAGATTTTTCCAAGTACCTTTTTGACCCTTTTGTCAGATTGAAAAATAAGGTTATTAAGCTCAACGAGAGTGGGAATCCTATCTGCAAAGCTAATACCATCCCAAGGGATTTCTGCTTTATACCTCTCTTTAAACAGGGGGGTGGAGATTTCTGCCGGGGGGCTCTTTGCTACTCCTGAAGTGGCTATGGCTGCAGCCGTTTTTGCCGCTCTCTCCATCTCTTTCATTGTAGTTATCTCTGTATATGCATAACCGGTCCCCTCTCCCTTAATAACTCGT
>Ga0265295_1003254_pt1 | contig 24081 bp, 22 predicted proteins | sample Munlansysbiofilm_FD_192503 | JGI IMG/M metagenome (GOLD analysis project Ga0265295, IMG submission 192503) | Leachate microbial communities from a municipal landfill in Southern Ontario, Canada - Methane capture system biofilm | ecosystem: Engineered > Solid waste > Landfill > Unclassified ...
TAAAAGTGTTTGTGACATGGCTGAGCTCCTTTGTGTTGTCGGGTTTCGTCACCAAACAACATCGCTCATGTCATGTCACTTTTCCACAACTCCTTCCAACCCCAGGTACGCGTTTGCCGGATGAACCTTTTTTGTGGGTTTGCAGGCTGTCGATTTCGATCAGGTGTTTTTCAGATACAGATGCTCGCGGGTGGGCGGCATGTTGGAGGGGTCTTTTTTCCCGCGCTTGGTGGCCACGGTCTGGAAAACGCCCAGCGAACCGTCCTGGAAGGCGAAGGAAACCCCGGCGAGATAGGCGATCCACATGCGGAAGCGTTCCTCGCCGACCAGCCCGATCGCTTCCTCTTTCCTGGCCTCCAGGCGCCGGCACCATAACCTGGTGGTCAGGGCATAGTGTTCCCGCCATCCCTCGACATCATGCACTTCAAAGCCGCAAGCCTCTATTTCGGAGAGTGTGTGCCCGATATGGTCCAGTTCCGTGCCGGGGAAAATATATTTGAGGATGAACCGCCGCTCCGGCGTGAGGCGCGAAAATTGCCACTTGCTGCGCTTCGCCGGCCGGGTGATGCCATGGTTGAGGAGGATGCCGCGCTCGCGGAGCAGCGACTTCAACTTGGTGAAATATGTCGTGTAATTCGCTATGCCGACATGCTCGTACATGCCGATGCTGGCGATTTTGTCGTACTCACCGGTCAGTTCGCGATAATCGCGCAGCTCAATGGTGACGCGGTCCGCCAGCCCCAGCCTTTGCACCTTTGCCACGGCAAAATCATGCTGTTTCTGCGAAAGGGTGACGCCGTGGCCGATGACCTGATATTCCTTGGCGGCGTGGCAGAGCAAGCCGCCCCAGCCGCAGCCGATGTCGAGGAAACGATCCCCCGGCTGCAATTGGAGTTTGCGGCAGATCATGTCCAGCTTGTTCTGCTGGGCCTGCGCCAGCTCCTCGGTCCAGGAACTGAAATAGGCGCAGGAATACTGCATTTCCGGGTCGAGGAAGAGCTTATAGAACTCGTTGGAAAGATCGTAGTGGAACTGGATGAACGCTTTCTCGTCGCGGGCGGCCTTGATGCGCCCCTTGTGGTCGCCCTGATAGCGATGGGTGAGTCCGAGGTCGCTCTCTTTCACGAACAGGAAGGGAAACGCGTTTTTGAGCAAAAACCACTTGTCCAGTCGCTTTTTGATCCGTCCGGAACTCACGCCCCTGGTTTTTGCGCCACGGCTGCGCAGCACTTCGTAAAACTCGATCAGGTCGCCGCCAAGAAAATCGATATTGCCGGCGGCATAGTGCCGGAGGAAGCTTTCCAGCGTGGGCCTGCGCAAGAGCGCGCCCAGCACATCCGGCCCGCTGATCGAAATATGCCACTGTTCCGTCGCATTCTCGCCCAGGGGGATGAAGGAGCCATCCCAGAGCCGGATACTGATGTTGGCATCGACTTTTTCAGCCACATGTTTAAAAATCCGTTCGGCAGCATCAAGGTACGTTCTGTCAGAGGTAGAAGTTGACATAAGTCTATCCGCTTGTGAAATGAATTTCTAACCCCCACGCACGGATTCGTGCGGGATTCGTGTGGGGAGCCCTCCCGGTTGGTACGGCGGCGATCGCGCGCCTGCCGTTGATCATTGGTGTTCTTCCCATTCCGAATCAACCGAGGTGATTCGCGCAAGGACGATCAGAGAGAAGATGGCGTGGTCATTTCGGGCGGGAGCGAGAAATTTCCTTGCCACGACGGGATTTCTTCGCGCTACGCTTGCCAAACGGCAAAACCGCCTGCGCTCGTCGCAATGACAAAAATACTCTCTGCTTGTGCGGTGAAAATGGGAGGTGCGCCTTGCGGGCGCATCGATTTTTCTATAGCTCGATTTTTATCCGGCGTCCACCATGAAGCGCATCACGATATCACGGCGGCGGCACGACCCGGTGGCCGCCAAGGCTGTCAGCAGAAAAACAAATTGAAAACCGGAAGGTTGCATCGGAACGAAGCTGGAAACGGGCCGGAATGGGCGGTAGTTTGAATTTGGTTTTTTTTTGCAAAAAAAAGCCCCGCACCTCTGTGGAACAGGGATGCGGGGCGGGAAAGAGGGGTGGATATCGCCGAATGGCGAACTGATCAGTCGGTCTGCATGTGGACGATTTTTCTCGGATTGCAGAGGTGTTCGGCATCCGAGGATACCCCCCCGCAACTCCCGCACGTATATTCCATGGCCGCCAGCTTTTCGTCGCAGACCTGACCGGTGGATGTTGTGCAGAATACAGCGCCCATTTCCTCATTGGCCGGGTTGCAGAGTTCATTGGAATTATCCGCGGTCGAGCCGCAGTTCATGCATGTGTAACTCATGGTAATCCTCCTGTTGACCGGTTTCTCGTGCCGGTCCGTCAGTCTCCATGGAGAGGGCAATCTCCGCAATGGAGCATGCTTTCAACACGTTCCCGCCGGCGTGGCGGGCGACCTGATTCAACGGTAAGCAAACTGAGAACCATTGTCAACTTAGAATCCCCTAAGGTAAGACGGGCACACTACGCCGCGGCACCCTTTCATGCCCGCACGATCATGCTTTTCATGCCTTTCATGCTTTTTTGAGCAGCGCGTCTTTATCCCTGTCCATGAACGGATTTTTTCCGCTGACACTCAGGGGCATGGCATAGACTATCTTCACATCCTTTCCGAAAACGCCCATTTCCAGCAAGGCCTGTCCCACGGTATACATGATCCGGTTGTCGACCCTGTGGTCCATGGCCACGCTGGCGGCCGACCCCATGGCGATGCCGAGATCGCCGGTGTTGAACACGCAGGGATGGTCGGGATGCTTGCTCTTTTCGGCGCAGTTGGCAAAACCGCACATGCCGCAGGGGTGCAAGCCCATCGGCATTATTTTCGTGCCAAAGACGACCATCGCCGAGGCCGAACGGATGCTGACCGCGTCCCGCACGAAGTAATCGGGTAGATTATCCCGGCGGGCCATTTCCTTTAATTTGTTGGAGACCGCCTCAATGCCATCCTCCTTCAGCACCGCGAGGACGAGATTATCCACCCCGTGTCCTTTCGGAGCCGTTCTCGCCGCCGTCATTATTTTCTTTGCCACTTCGAATATCGCTTCCTCGCGAAGATCCTGCTCATAATACATCTTCATGCAACTCTCCTTCATATAGTGATGTTGAACACTCCATTGCCTCGCTCATCCGACGGAAAAGCAAAGACAGAAATTCGTTTTCCGGATGCCAGCGACGTTCCCCCGCCGGCGGATCGGCGCAACCGCCCGGATCAGGCCGGCTGAAAGACCCGGACAAAATCAACCCGCATGGTTTGCGGCAAGGTGGTGGTCTCATCGGGAGAACCCGGCCAGTCCCCGCCCACGGCGACGTTCATCAGCAGAAAGAAGGGATGGTCGAACGGCCAGGGCGCACCTGGCGGGATCTGCTCCCGCTTCAGCTCGAAATACTGGCGGTTGTCCATGAACCAGCGGATGCTGTCCGGCCGCCAGTCCACGGCAAACACGTGGAAGGCATCGGTCACCCGCTGCCCGTCCGGCAGCGCGGTCGTGCCGCCGATGCCGTTGCCGCCGCAGTATCCGGGGCCGTGGACGGTGCCGTGCACCTTGTCCGGCTCCCTGCCGATGTTTTCCATGATGTCGATCTCGCCGCAGGCGGGCCAGCCGACTTCGGCGAAGTTCTCCCCCAGCATCCAGAAGGCCGGCCAGATGCCCTGGCCGAACGGAATCCTGATGCGCGCCTCCACCAGCCCGTAGGTGAACGAAAATTTTTGGTGGGTGAGCAGGCGGGCGGAGGTGAAGCGGCACGGACCGTACCAGCATTCGTCATCGAGAGGCTCGGCCTCCGTTACCGCCCGTGCCGTGATCGCCAGGCTCCCCTCGCCGTCCAGGGCCGCGTTCTCGACACGATCGGTGTAATACTGGAATTCGCGGTTGCCCCAGCCCCAGCCGCCCTGATCGTGTTGCCATTTCGCGGGGTCGGGCGGCGTGCCCGCCGGTCCCCGGAATTCGTCGCGCCAGACGAGCCGCCATTGGTCGGCCGGCAGGCCTGTCAATGTATACGGAACGGGGAGGGTCGGAGATGTCGGCATGGTGTCACTGCTCCTTATGATCAGAAAAAATTACGGAGAAAAGGGCCGGAACCAGTGGCGGCCCGGTAACTGGCCCTAAGGCCGCCGCATTATTGCCCAATGGCGCGTTCCGGTCAACGCCCGAGTGCACTCGCATGACGAGGTAACGACTGCCTACTTGGCGCGAAGATACTGATTCGGCCACGGGATGTCCACGCCCAGAGCCTTGGCCGCATGCAGCGGCCAGTACGGGTCGCGGAGGAACTGCCGCGCCAGCAGGACCGCATCGGCCTGGCCGGTGGCGACGATCTGCTCCGCCTGGGCCGGATCGGTGATGCAGCCCACGCTGCCGGTGGCGATACCTGTCTCCGCTCTGATCCGGGCCGAAAAAGGCACCTGGAATCCGGGCCCGAAGGGCACGGGCTCGTTCAGCACGACAAACCCCGACGAACAGTCGATGAAATCCACGCCCAGCTTCTTGAGTTCCTTGACCAAGACGATCGACTGCTCGATATCCCAGCCGTTCCCGACCCAGTCCGTCGCGGAAATCCTGACAAACAGGGGCAGGTCGTCCGGCCATTCCGCCCGGACCGCTCTGGCGATGCGCAGGGGAAAACGGAGCCTGTTCTCCAGGTTGCCGCCATATTCGTCTTCCCGCCGATTGGCAAGCGGCGAGAGAAACTCGTGGAGCAGGTAGCCGTGGGCCATGTGAATCTCCACCACCTTGAAGCCGGCAGCCAGGGCCCGGCGGGCGGCGGTCCGGAACTGCACCTCAAGGGCGTCGAGGTCGTCCGCGGTCAAGGCCTTGGGCGCCGGGTCGCCCGCGTCAAAGGGCACGGCGCTGGGGGCCAGGGTCTGCCAGCCGCCGGAACCGGCCGGGATCGGCTTGCCCCCCTGCCAGGGCACGGCGCACGACGCCTTTCGCCCCGCATGGGCCAGCTGTATGCCCGCCACGGCCCCCTGTTCGGCAAGAAAACGGGTGACGGGCAGGAAGGCGTCGACGTGGGCGTCGCCCCAGATGCCGGTATCCTGGGGACTGATGCGCCCTTCCGGGCTGACGGCCGTCGCCTCGACCATGACCAGGCCGGCGCCGCCGACCGCCCGGCTGCCCAGATGGACCAGGTGCCAGATGCCGACCAAGCCGTCCTGGCAGGAGTACTGGCACATCGGCGAAACGAAGATGCGGTTGCGCATGGCAACCGACCGCAGGGTGATGGGGGAAAACAGGATGCTCATGATGCCTCCAATGTGATGAACGAAAGTATCGGCACTCGTTCCGCCTCGGATCGGCGGAACCGTTGTTTTTTGGTTCAGCGCCACGGCGGAACGTTTCGGACCGCACGTCCATCGGCAAAACTAATGCAGGGTCCGTGAAAAAAGAATGGCCGATCCTGCCATTTTCTTGCCTGATCCTGCCGTGCCGGCAACCGTGAATCAAGCGGGACGACAGAAACGAAAAGGGCGAAAGGCGGCTCGTCCCGGCCACCCCTCGCCCTCGTTCGGCGCTGTCGCTTTTTGAGAAAAGCGCAGCTGGCTAGAATTTGTAGGAGAGGATCACATAGCCGAGATTGGCAGTGTAGTTCTGGTCGTAATAGACACCGCTGTAATAGTCGCTGTTGTCGAGAATGTACTGATAATTGGCATAGGCGATATCGCTGAACTTGAATTTCTCATACAGATAGCCCACGGTCACCGACCAGTTGGCGTCAAAGGCGTAGATGGCCCTGGCCTCCAGCGTCTGCTTGGTGTAATCGTCCGAATCCTCGATGTTGACCAGGTCGGTCCCGGTGAGGCTGTTGTTGTATTCCACCGAGCCGTCCGATTTCTGATACTGCCAGGAAATCTTGAACGTCAGCTTGTCGACGATGTCGGGAAGGGTGAGCGCCAGTCCGTAGGTCCAGTAATCGTCGTCGACGTATTGGGCGTAGACCGGCGCGAGGTCATCCTCCAGGTTGGTGATCCTGTTGGCGTCGGTCTCGGTGTGCTCAAAGCCGACGAAGCCGCTGAGCGTGGCCTTCTTGAAGAACCGCCAGGCCACGTCGAAATAGATGTTCTTTCTTTCGTCGTCGGTGCGCGATTCGCGGCTGTTGTCGTAATCGTTCATCTGGTAGGTGAAATCCACCCCGAAGTCGAGCCGGTCGAACGGGGAGAACTCAAACCCCAATTTCACCTCGTCCATGGTCTTGTTGGCGGCATCGAACCGGATCACGCCCACATTCTGGTACGGGTCGTACACGAGGCCGCTGAAGTCCGAATCCCGCTTCAGGTGCTTGTATTTGATCGAGGCGCTCAGCCAGCCCAACCAGTTGTTCTTCAGCTTGGCGAAGAAGGTGTCGTTGGTCGTGGACTCCGGCTTGTCGTAGCGGTAGTAGGTTTCCGGCGCTTCGACAAAGGCGGGCAGCGGCGTGGAGCGGTCGATGTTCTCGTACTCGTAGCCGACGTTGGCCTTGGTCCGGTACGGCAGCCGGTAGCCCAGTTCGGCCCCAGCGGTGTTCTTGTCGTAACTCAGCAGTTCCCTGGCATTGTCGCCTTCGCCCGTGCTGTAGAAAATGCGGCTCGAATTGTTTTCCCGTTCCAGGTAGCGGTAGTAGAGCCTGGTATCCAGTTTCTCCACCGGCTCGGAAACCAGGACGGCCGAAAAATTGGTATAGTCGATGTCGCCGTCGAAATTCGTCCGGTTCAACCTGTCGAACTCAGCCATGGTGGCGCTGTTGACGTTGATCTCGTTGGCCGAGACGCTGTTGGACAGATTGGCGTAACTGGCGCTCATCGCCAGGGCCGATTTGAGCGGCAGCCCCCGCCAACTGAAATCGGCCGCCAGTTTGCTGAAATTGTTGTCCGGGTCCGTGACCGCATTCTGGGTCACGTTGGCCATGCTGTTGCCGGTCGGGCTGGGGTCGTCCCACAGCAGATATTTGTAGTCGTTGTCGAATGAGCTGATATATCCGGAGATCGAGGCGGAGAAGGTTTTGCCGAGATAACCGGCCTTCAGGTTCAGGTTGTCCGTGGTGTACGATATAGGCTGAGGCGCCTCGATATTCTCGCGGACGCTGTACGGCCGCATGCCGTCCTGTTCGCGCCGTTCCACCCCGAAGGTGATGTAGTACGGCGTGGCAAGAGAGACTTCCACCTCGCCGCCGTATTTCTTGTGCTGCACGGAGTAATCGAACACCGACCAGGTGTCCGTGCTCGTTTCGAAGGAATTGGGAGGATTGGCGGTGGGATCCGCCGGGACCACCAAGTGGTTGGTGCCGAGGCCCCGGTAGAAGGAGCGGGCGTTGAACGAGTAATTATGGGGCATCTCGTCGAAATACAGGTTGTACTTGAACTTGCCGTATCTGCCGCCGTGCACGTCGAGGCTCTGGTCGTCGAGTCCGGGATTGGCGGCATCCAACTGGAAGAAATAGGACCCTTTCAGCGCATCGAATTGCAGGCTTCCGATAAAGCCGTCGTCAAGATCCCGATATTCCTGGAACTTGGCGCTGTTGTTGCTGTCGACGTCAACGCCCTGCACACCGGCCTCAATCACTCCCCGGTACACAAAGGCTTCCTCCTCGGCTCCAGCGGAGACCGGGAGGGCGGCAAACGGCAGTAAAGACAAAGCGGTGCAGACCTTTTTTATCATGGCTCGCCTCCTTATCTACTGAAAGAGCGTCTGAAGTTCACCGAACCGTGCATGGTGTGATGACACTCAACACAGGCTCGCGCCACAAAACGGTTGCTCACGTTGGCGCCACCGAATCCCGACGTGGCGTCATAGGCCGCGCCGTGGTGGGAGGCGTCGTCGTGGCAATCCTGGCAGATCACGTGAATCCTGTCGGCAAAGAGGTTTTCATGACGGCTGCCGTGCGGGGTATGGCAGATGAGGCAGTTCTCTTCCGCCGGGGGATGGACCCAGACAAACGGGCCGCGTTTGTCGGCGTGGCAGGTATAGCACAGCAGATTGGGAGTCTCCGCCTTGATCATCGCCTTGGACAGGGTGCCGTGGACGTCGTGACAATCGCTGCATTTGACTTTTCCTTCCAGGATCGGGTGGCGGGACTGCTTGCTGACCTGCGCCTTGGTGTCGCGGTGGCACTGGAAACAGACCGCGAGCTGATCGACCTTGGTGCGCTGCTGCACATGGATGGTATGACACGAGGTGCACTGAACATCGTTCTTCTTGTGCTGGCCCATATCCCAAAAGGTCATCCTGGCCGTGGTGGCGTGACATTTGAGACAGACCGCGCTCATTTCCTCGGCCGTATGGCCGGAGTTCTTGTCGAAGGTGAAGATGTCGACGCCGCGGCCGCCGCCCTTCTCGACATGCGCTGCGCCCGGTCCATGGCAGGTTTCGCAGGCATCCTGCGACTGCGGTCCCTTGATGTACTTTTGGAAGTGGACCGATTTGGCGTAGGTTTCGTATTGGGTTTCGTGACAGTCCTTGCAGGTGATCGCCCCGATGAAACCTTTTTTGTCGTCCGCCACCTTGTCATCCGTGGCGTCGCCGGTCGACGGAGCGAAAAAGAGAAGGAGCAGGCTGAGCGGCAAAAGAAACAAACCAAGGCACTTGTTCTTCATTGTTCCTCCGGGTTTTCGTTTGGGATAATCGGCGGGTTCGGACATATCGTGCCTCACGGTCCGGTTTTGACCAGGCGGAACCCGAGGGCATGATGGCCGAAGTCGGGCGAGAGGCCGACCCGGTGCGAGCTGCGGATGCCCATGGGCCCGTTACTCCAGCCGCCGCCGCGCATGACGCGATATTCACCCGCGCCCTGGTAGACCGGACTGTTCTTCGGCAGCCTGGCGTAGGCCTCGCTGTTGTAGACATCCTCGCACCACTCCCAGACATTGCCCAGCATGTCCCTGATCCCGTAGCCGTTCGGCGCGAAACTGCCCACCGGCGCCGACACGGCATAACCGTCGTCGCAGGCGAAGGTCGTCCATTTGGCCCATTGCTTCCTGGCCGTCATGTCCGCGACATTGGCATACGTGCAGGCCTCGTCGGGATTGTCGCCCCAAAAGCGGCTGTGGCTCGACCCGGCCCGGGCGGCATATTCCCACTCGGCTTCGGTCGGCAGGCGATAGGTCTGGCCGGTTTGCTGGGAGAGCCACTTGGCATAGGCCACGGCATCTTCCCAGGAAACGTTGACCACCGGCTGGTTGTCGCCGTCCAGGGAAGCTCCCTGGGCGGCGCCGCTGTTATGCTGCGGCCGGAATTTTCTATACTGGCCGTTGGTGACTTCTGTCTGGCCGATGGCAAAATCGGAGATGCAGACTTCATGCACCGGTCGTTCGTTCGGCTCGCCATCGCCGACCGAATCGCCCATTTGATAGCAGCCGCCCTTGACCGGGACAAACGCCATCCCGGCGGCCGGGTCGGCTGAGGGCGCCGCCGCCTGAGCGGCCGCGGCGGGGCCAAAGAGGAAAAGAAAACATACCGAGCCTAACTTCGCGCAAGCCATCCTGTACCTCCTCTGTTCAATTGGACCGCGTGGTTGCCAACATATAACAGACAGCGTGACCGGGATGCCGAGGCATCGCCGATGCTTACCGGTCGTTTTTTCTTTTGGCCGCCGACCGCTGGCAACGGTATTGCCGGTCGGTGACGGGACAACACGACAGGGTGACTCTGTGGGTGGTGAAGCAAGCGGTTCGGCTGCGGGCGCAGTCGAGACCGTCAGTTTTCGTGAGGGAGAGAGAACATGTCATTGTCAAGCGCATGGGCACTCCAGTGGCATGTCACAGGGGGCCACCAGCTACAATGTGGCGGCCGATGAGCAGTACGGCTTCAGATACGCCTATCCACGACCCTCGCCTGGCTGAACGGCAAGGAGTTGTTTCTTCTACTGTTTTTCGCTGATTTGATTGTAAGGGGGAGAGTGTTGCGCGGACACTGTTACAAAACAACAGACAATGTGCACGTGATGAAACAAAAAACACAGATTCGGCACATGCGCAATATTTTTGTGTGCGTCAGTCGCGAAGAGAATCGTTCCCGGAAAAGTGGGCAAGCGGTTTGGGATACTGCTGTCCGGCGTTGCAAAACCATGCCTTTCTTTCCTGCCTGTGCTGAGCAACGAAAAAACACCTCGGTCCGTTTGGCCGGGTGCTTTTTTTCATGAGACTGCGGAAACCGGGCCGGGAGCTTTTTCAGGTCTTCCAGTCGAGCACGGCGGTGATGGGGTAATGGTCCGAGGGGAAGAGAGCACCCTCGCGGGTGCGGTCGATCTGCGCTTCCAGCACGCGGAAATGATCGGAGGCCAGGATCCAGTCGATGGCAGCCCGCTCCTCTTCCCGGCCATAGGCGTGGTAGGTGGTTTCGTCCTGTCCGTGCGGATGGACCTGCCGGAAGGCGTCTATCAGGGCGTTGTCGCCGGTCAGCAGACGGTAGGCGGCCGAAGCCTTGTCGGCATTGAAGTCGCCGGTCACGACCAGCGGGGTGTTCCTGCCGACCTGATCAAGCCAGCGGCGCAGGCAGCGGGCGTCGCCGTCGATGGCCGCCGGTTCGTAGTCGAAATGGGTGTTCGCATAGGTGAGCACCGTACCTGTCGTCCGGCAGGCCAGCCTGGCCCAGCTCACCGTGCGCGGATAGGCGCTGTCCCAGCTCATGCTGCCGGGAATCTCCGGGGTCTCGCTCAGCCAGAAAAAGCCGCTGTCGAGCAGCGTGAACGCTGCCTTCCGGAACAGCAGGGGCGCCATTTCCAGGGCCGTGTCGCCGGGACCCTGGCGATGGACCCCGAAGAAATGGTAGTCCGGCAGACCCTGGCGGATATATTCGGCCTGCTCGTCGTCGCGGCACTCCTGGAGGCCGAGCAGGTCGGGGCCGAAGGCCCGGATTCCGGCCAGGGCGAGGCGCTTGCGGCGGTGCCAGTGGTTCACTCCGTCAGCGGCCAGGCCGTAGCGGATGTTGAAGCTCATCACCCTGATCATGGCCGCGATGCCCCTGTCATGGCGCCTGTTTGGCCCGGTCCATGATGGTGCGGACGCCCACCAGCTGCTCCGGCCGGCCCAAATCGGGGATGATGCCCTGATCCACGCAATCGCGGTAGCTCCACTCCGGAGTGGTTTCGGTGCGGTAGGTCCAGAAGAACCAGCCGGCGTATTTCTCGAAGGCCAGCAACTGGACCGAGGCGTAGCCGCGCAGGGCCGTTGCCATCTGAAACTCGTCCATTCCCTCCAGGGCATGGTTGTAGGGTCCCTCCGCCCAGAGCGACACCACCTTCAGGTCCAGCCCCAGGCTCCATTCGCCGCAGTAGACCTGATAGCCCGACTCGCGGACGATTTCGTCGGCCTCGTTGCGCAGATCGATGGCGCTCTTGCCGATGTGGCCGAAGATGTCCATGTCGAGGTCGCTACGGACGAAGCACTGGTAGCGGTGGATGTCGATGGCCACGTTGCGGAATTCCGGCTCCTGGAGAAAGCCGGCGTACTCGCGGAAGTCGCGGAAGCCGTCGTGGAACACCACGGTCACCCGTTCGGGCGGGCAGTGGCGGCGGATGCGGTGATAGGCCTCGGCGGTGTAGCGCTTGAGCAGGTCGGTGGGGATGTCCCAGCTCGGCTCGTTGAGCACCTCGATGCCGTGCAGCGCCGGATGGCCGCCGTACCGCTGCGCCAGCCGCTCGAGCACGTCCAGGGCATGCCGGATGTATTCTTCCCTGGTGTGCCACTCGCACACGCCCAGGATGCCGCCGTTGTCGAAGCCGTTCTGGCAGCCCGGCGCGGCATGGAGATCGAGCAGCACCCGCAGGCCGAACTCGCCGGCCCACTGGAAGACCTTATCGACGATCGCCAGCCCACCCTCGACGAAAGGATAGCGCGCCTCGCCGTAGGCGCGGTGATAGGGATAGTCCTTGCCGAACAGCCAGTGGCCGACCGGCAGGCGCACGGTATTGATGCCGGCGCGGGCCAGCCAGGCGAAGTCGTCGCGGGTGATGAAGGTGTTCCAGTGATGGTGCAGGCGCCGGGTGGCCTCGGCCTCACCCAGTTCGGCGCAGTAGGTGGTTTCGTCGGTGGCCCGCAGGCCGGCGAACAGGCTGGGGGTAATCCATTTTTCCAGCACCAGCCAGCCGCCCAGATTGACGCCGCGCAGTCTGCCGCCGCTTTCGTGAACCGTTGCAGTCGCCATGGAGGATCTCCTCAACATTTGTCTGTTGCGTTGTTAGCTCAGAGCGCCAGCCGGCGCGTGTAAAAGGAACTCCCGTTGGGCGAATGGGAAATCGCCAACAGGGTGGTATCGGAGAGTTGCTCGCAGATCAGGTGCATCATCCGCTTCTCGTCCTCGGGCTCCAGGGCGTCGAAGGACTCCTGGAGGAAGACCCACTGGGGCCGGTTGAGGAGCAGGCGCACCATGCCCAGGCGTTGCTGCTCCTCCGGGGTGAGGATGTTGGCCCAGTGCTCCCGCTGATCGAGTTGATCGATCAGGCGTTCCAGGCCCACCAGGCGCAGGGCCTGCTCGATCTGCTCCTGGGTGAAGACCCGGCGGGAGGACGGATAGCCGATGGCGTAGCGCAGGGTGCCGGTGGGCAGATACGGCCGGGGCGGCATAAAGAAGAGGCGGCCCTGGCTGGGCAGTTCGATGATACCGCTGCCCCAGGGCCGGATGCCGGCGATGGCGCGGAACAATCGCGCCCCGGTGAAGGCGTTGCCGGAGATCAGCACGTGCTCGCCCTTGCCGATCTCCATGGTGATCTCAGGGGTCAGGATCGTGCCGTCATATTTGCCGATTCTGAGATCGCGGAACGCCAGCACCGGCCGGTCGGAGCACACCACCTGAATGCGGTGGTCCGGTTTGGCCAGCTCCGCATCCACGTTCTCCAGCGATTTCAAAAGGCTGAGGATGCGTTCCACCGAAGCGCGCCACTCGGCGATCCCGCCCATGTTGTTGGCCGGCCAGGAAAGGGCCGCGGTCATGTGTTGGAAGGCCTGGGCGGATTGCACCAGGGCGCCCAGGGTGATTTTTTCCGTGATGTAGCGGGGCGCGGAAATCAGAATGGGGAAGGCCATGGAAAGGGTGGCGTAGCCCGTGCCGAACATCGTTATATTGCGCCAGGCCGCGGTTTGCGCGTCCCAGACCACCCGGATCTTGTCGAACAGCCCGCGAAACTGGCGCCGCTCGCAGGCCTCGGCATGGATCAGGGCGATGGCCTGGCTGTTTTCCTGCGCCTCCAGCAGACTGGCACGGAAGTTGGCCTCCGCCGACTGGCGGGCGTTGGTGGCGCCGGTGAGCGGCCGGCCCAGCAGCCAGCCGAACCAGGAGGCCAGCGCCGAGTAGACGATCGCGATCCAGACCAGATGCCCGTGAATGGGGATCTGGGCGAAACCCAGGTCGAGCGTCACCACCCCGGAGCGGGACCAGAGCACCTCGGTGAAGCCGACCAGCAGCAGGATGCTGTACAAAAGCGAATGCCCCAGGATGACCGCCGACTCGGTGGCGACGCGGCAATCCTCGGCGATGCGGCCGTCCGGGTTGTCGTGCTCGCCCGGCAGCGGGGTGATCAGATAATGGCGGCCGGCGTCCATCCAGCGGGAGAAGACATGCTCGGTCATCCAGTCGCGCCACGAAACCTGCAGATTGCGTTTGGTGACCAGGTGCGTTCCGGTCAGCACCAGGTCGGCGAGAAACAGGACGATCAGCAGGCCGACCTGGATGATGAGCCCGCGCATGGAGTGCTCCTCCAGGGCGTTGAACAGATCGGCGCTCCACTGGGTCATCAGTACCGCCATGACCATCTGCAGCACGGTGAGGACCGCCAGGAGGAGGATGGTGCCCCGGATCTTCAGCTTGCGCTCCGAACACCAGAACTGCCTCGCCAGCCGAAGGAATTCAATGAAAAAATTGTTTGATGCAAGCATGTTGCCTCATGGATTGATGCATGGAGCGGGATTGACCGCGGGCCGGGGCGCGGACGCGCGCCGCAATCATGTGCTGTCCTGGGGCAGGGTGGGCAGGGCATCCAGATGGCGCCGCACCGTCTCGCCGCTGAAGCCGTTGTCCCGGATGACCTCCCGGTAGAACAAGGCGCTGGCCTTGGGCGTGCGCCGGAAGGTTTGGAAGTCCACGGCCACCAGGCCGAAACAGGGGATGAAGGTGGTCCACTCGTAGTTGTCCATGAGCGACCAGTACAGGTAGCCGCGCACGTCCACGCCGCGCTCCAGCGCCTCGTGCAGCGCGGAGAGATGCAGCGCCAGGTAGACGATGCGGAAGCGGTCGTCGTCGGCGCAGCAGCCGTTCTCGGTGATATAGACCGGATAGTCGCGCAGCCGCTCCAGGTTGGCGATCAGCCCCTCCGGATACATCTCCTCCAGATAGAAGCGCATCGGGATCATGCGCAGCTCCTTGTGGCGGAACCGGGGCCCTTCCAGGCCGGCCCGGCGGGCATCGATCATGTGGCGGGTGTAGTAGTTGACCGACCAGCAGTCGAGCGCGCCCTTCACGTCCGGGTCGTACTCGGCGTCCACGCCCGGATAGACGAGCTCACCGGTGCGCAGGGCATGGAAGAAGAACTCGTTGGTGGCGAAGTCGGCGAATGCGGTCATGCGCCGGTCGAGGTCGTCGTGGAACCGGCGCGGAAACCAGTGGACAAAGGCGTGGGCGCTGCTCACCGGGGCCTGCGAATGCCGCTTGATCAGGTGGTAGCCCAGGGCGTGCGCCCGCAGCATGTTGAATTTGAGGGACGCGATCGCCGGTCCCGCGGTCAGGCCGCCCCACTGGTTGAACTCGTTGATCACGTTCCAGCCGCTGACCAAGGGACTGATCTTCGGCAGGAGGAAGGCGAGATAGCGCTCGAAAAAACGGCGGTTGTCCGCCATGCCGAAACCGCCCAGCCGTTCGAACCAGAGGGGATGGGTGAAGTGGTGGAGGGTGACGAAGATGTGGATGCCCTTGCCCGCCAGCCGCTCGAGCAGATCGAGGTAATGCGCCAGGGCCTCGTGATCCCAACGCCCCTCCGCCGGCTCGATCCGGCTCCACTCGATGGACATGCGGTAGGCCCGGTGGCCGAGCGAGGCGAGCAGTTCCACATCCTCGCGGTACAGCCGGTAGTGGTCGCAGGCCTTGCCGGAAGGAGCGCGGGTCGCGCGCTTCGGATCGTCCCGATAGAAATCCGGCTGCTGCTCGTTGTGCCACGCCTGGGAATGGATGTTGTCGCCCTCGATTTGATGGCCGGCAGTGGCGCTGCCCCACAGAAAACCCTCGGGAAAACGGATGGCAGGCAGGCTGAAGACGTCGTACATAACAATCCCGGATAGTTTCAATAAGCCGAAGGCCAACAGCGGCACGGATAACCGGAGAAAGCAGCAGGGCTCCGGTCCGGTTTCGCCAGGATCACCGCGTCGTGGGGCGAAACAACATTCTCGCGGCTCCTGCCGCGAGAGCCGCCAGCCGTCTTCGCAGGCACCGCGAAATCAACACGCATCTTTTCGTTTCCTATAAAAAAACAGGCCCCTAGTCAATATGTTCCTGCTCGCGGAGAAAAAAGGAGACGCCGGCTGTACCACCTCATGCCTTGTCCCAGCGGACCGCGACAAAGGCGCCGGTGTCCAGGTTCTGGTCGCGGCCGCGCCGCTCGATTTCCGGGATGGCCTCCGGGGATTCGTCCCGGCGGAAATGGATGGCGGTCCTGGCCACGCAGGGACCGGGCGCGATGGCGCGCATCGCCGCCGGGGAGCGGAAATGAATGCGGGCGAAAAGATCGTGGCCGGCCCGGCCCTTGCGCCTGCGCTCTTCCGCCCACGGCCCGAGACTGTTGAGGGTGGTGACGACCACGCGGCCGCCCGGCCGGACGACCCGGTTCAATTCGGCCATGGCCCGGCCGCCGTCGGCGACGAAATCGATGGCGGTCATGGAGAAGACCCGGTCGAACCTGTTGTCGGCAAAGGGCAAGGCGCAGATGTCGGCGCACAGGCCGGCGAAACCGGTGCCCCCGGTGCGGGCCATCGCCCCGGCCAGCATGGGGAGCGACAGGTCGATGCCGGTCACCAGAGCGCCCCGGGCGAGGACGTCCAGGGTGAAGATGCCGGTGCCGCAGCCGGCGTCGAGGAGCCGCTCGCCGGGCCGGGGATCGAGGAAGTCGAGCAGCAGATCGGCCTCGTAGTCCCTGACCAGCCGGCCGACCGGCGTGGCGAACCAGCTGTCGTACCGCTCCGTCCAGGTGTCAAAAATCGCGGGGTGCATAGGCGGGGCTGTCCAAAGAAGGCGATGGGCGAGAACTCATGCCATGAGTTCCCGATAGGGAAAGAGCGGCGGGAAGCAGGTCTCGATCTCGATCCGCGCCATTTCGGCAACGGCGCGGGCGCACCACTGCCGCTCCTCGTCGGCAAGAGTCTCCGTTCTGCCTTCCGTGTTCCGGATCGCCCGCGCCACGGTTTCGCTCACGCCAACGCGCCGGGCCCCGACGGCGAACAGCGCCCGTAGCGAGGGAAAATGGAAATCGTCGGCAAACAGGTGCCGCCGCTCCTCCGGCAGGCGGGCCGCGGTCGACCTGATCCACTGGACAAAGGCCCGGGAAAAGAGCAGGCCGGCGTGCTCCTGGCCCGCCTTGTATTCCGAAAAGAGCCGTTCCTGCGGATGGCGTTGCCGCCGCTCTTCGACAAAGTCGGACAGGCCCAGCCGCATCAGGAGGGGATGCACCGGGACGAGGCGGACCGGGGCGGCCGGACCGCCGTGCCGGGAGCCGGCGGCGGCCCGGAGCCGGAAAAAATATGCGCCCTCAATGACCTGGATATCGTCCGGGGTGAGGAAAAAGATCTCGTCCCGCCGGGCGCCGGCACAGGCGGATATCAGGGGCGCCCAGTAATGGGACGGGGCGCCGGGTTTCTGGAAGGCATGGAAATTCGAGCGTTCGAACAGCACGGCCAGGGCGGCGCGGGTGGAGGGCGGGGCTGCGGGCGATACGGGCATGGGCGATTGGGCGCGGGGTTCCTGGCGATCCACGGGGACGGTCGCCGACCGGCCGCCCCGCTGTCGCAACGCGGTTGAGGAGGGCAGCATACCCGGTCCGGCCGATCGTCCGCAAGGGTCTGTTCGGCCCGGCCGCATGCTTTCCTGCGGTCATGCCGCTGCGGCGTGTCCAACCAAAAACAATTCGTCAAAAGACGAACGGAAAGATGGGTTCCTTGCCGGGCGTGACGGTCGCCTCTTTGATCAGGCCAAACCGCATGCCCTCCATCTGGCGGATCGAGAGCGGCCCTTTCACCTTGACCCACGAGTCGTTGGCCGGCGCAGCCGCAGCCGCGCCCTTTTCGACAAGCAAAAAAACGGGCTGGGCGTCTGCGGCGCAGCAGGTGATTCTGAACCGGTAACAGATGAAGAGATTGTCGGGCAGGCGCTGGTCGTTCAGGGTCTGGCAGGCGACCTCCACCGTCTTGCCATCGTACTGCTGCGGGTTGAGGGCGATCCGGCCGAACGAGGCATCGTCCTCCTCCGCTTCCTCCTGCGACGGGAGCGCGGCATCGTCGGGCACGATCTCGCTGTCCTGTTCGCCGACCGGGGGCTCGAACGGGGCCTCGATCGAGGTCGACCGGCTGAGGAAGGTCTGGCTGTCGAACCGCGCCGTCTTCATCGGCACGAAATAGAGCAGCGGCACGAGCAGGATGACGAACGACGGCCATTGCCAGCGCAGCGGACCGGCCGAATGCGGCGAGGTCAGCCGGCTGGCGACGACGACGAAAAACAGCGCCAGGATGAACGCGCCGCACAGCACCAGCCACCACAGCCGCGGATGCAGCAGCCGCGCCAGTTCGTTCTGGCCGAAGGCGACCAGCCACAGGAAAAAAACGGCCCAGGCTGCCATGATGCCCGCCTGCAACAGTCTGGTGATCATGGGATGCTCAGAAATCAAGGGGAACGAGGGCGTGCACGGCCAGCATGACCACGAACACGGTCCCCAGGACGGCGGCGACCAGCGCGGCGATCGCCCGTTTGGTGAAGATGCCGAAATACATCAGCAGCAGCTTGAGATCGAACATCGGCCCCAGCACCATGAAGGCCAGTTGGGCGCTTGCCGGCAACAACCCCCTGAAGCTCGCCGCGATGAAGGCGTCCGCCTCGCTGCACAGATTCAGCACCACCGCCATGGCCATCATCAGCACGATGGCCAGCCACGGGGCCGCCAGGAAATGGGTGAAGAGGTCCATGGTCGCCACGCTGCGGACAAAAGCGGCGATGAAGGTGCCGATGATCAGATAGAAGCCCACGCTGAAAAAATCGTCGCTGGCATGGCCGAGCGCATGCCAGAGCCGTGCCGGCAGGCCCGGCCGGGACTCGGTATGGCCGCAGTGGTCGTGCCCGCAGCATGTGTTCAGCCGGGGCCGTGCCTCGCGGACCAGAGCGTTGTCGTTGGTGAACCAACGGCTCAACGCCAGACCGATGACTACGGCGATGCCGTAGCCGCAGCCCAGGCGCAGGGCCACCACGCTCCAGTCGAAGCTGTAGGCCACGGCGGTGGACGCGGCCACGAGGACATTGACGATGGGGCCGCCGAGCAGGAAGGCGATGGCCGCGCCAAAGGGAACGCCCTTGCCGAGCAGGCGGCGGATCACCGGCACCACCGCGCATTCGCACACCGGAAAGACCAGTCCCATGGCGCCGGCGACGAACACCGCGCCGAAACGGTGGCGCTGCACGACGCCCTCCACCCAGGCAACCGGCACGAACACCTCGATGAGCCCGCCCACCAGCGAACCGATCAGCATGAAGGGCATGGCCTCCACCACCATGGCCAGAAAATTGATGGCCACGGTGCCGACCAGATGTTTCCAGCCGGGTGTTTGCCCGAGCAGCAGGAGCAGGAAGGCCACGGTCAGGAAAAGGAGCCCGGCCAGCCACGACAACTCGAGGGTCAGGCCGGACCGCACCGGCGGCGCCTCGGGCCGATAGACCGGCAGAGGAGCGAGTTGATCTCCGTTCATGCGCAATCCGGGCAGAGGCCGTAGAATTCCAGGTGGTGCCCCTCCACCGCAAAGCCGGTCTTCTGGGCGATGAGCTTTTCCAGGACCGACAGGTCGCAATCCGTGCACTCCACGGCCTTTGCGCACGATCTGCACACGAGCAGGTGCGAATGTCCCGGCCGCGAGGCCACGAATCTGTGCTCGCCGAGCTGGTTGTGCACCCATTTCAGGCAGCCCAACTCCTGCAGGGCGCCCACCGTCCTGTACACCGTGGTCTGGCTGATGCCGCGCCCGGACAGTATGGCCGTGGCCTCGGCCACGGTCAACCCGTTCGGGTGCGCTTCAAAGAGCCGCCAGACCGCCTCCCGCTGCGGCGTGAACCGCAATCCCGTCCGGTTGAACAGGGCCTTGAGCGCCTCCTTCGGCAGCAGGCCTCCCTCGTTCTTTATTGACATAATTTCTCGTTAACAGTACTGTAAAAATCGTTGCGCGCCAAGCAGCGTTATTTTTTATATCTATACAATATAACAATATATTTAAAGATAAAATTGCAGAACGACCGCTGAAAAATCACCGGATACAGGCTAACCACTTTCTCCCATAGAATAAAAAAATTTTCATTTACTTCCCATGACCCATCGACAGCACCCATCGCAGACGGGAATGGCCCGCACCCGACGCCCCTTTTCGCCGCTCGCCTGCGGCGCGGCAGGTCGCCTGCTCGTCGCCGCCGGCGTCTCGCTCGTGCTGTGGGCCGTCGTCCTCTGGGCCCTAGCGCCCCAATGACCGGCCATGCCCGCCATCACCCTGCACGACCTGACCCTCGGCTATGAGCGGCACCCCGCCGTCCACCACCTCTCCGGCGTCTTCGCATCCGGAACCATGACGGCCATCGTCGGGCCGAACGGCTCGGGCAAGACCACCCTGCTCAAGGGCATCACCGGCTTTCTGCGGCCACTGGCCGGCGCCATCGACCGGGGCGGCCTGAAACCGAAGGACATCGCCTACCTGCCGCAGCATCTCGAGGCGGACCGCAGCTTCCCGATCACCGTGCTCGACACCGTGCTCCTGGGGCTGTGGCAGGAGATCGGCATGTTCGCCGGCATGCAGCGTACCCACTGGGACAGGGTCGCACAAGCGCTTTTCACCGTTGGCCTCGCGGGTTTTGAGACCAGGACCGTCAACGAGCTTTCGGGCGGCCAGTTCCAGCGGGTGATGTTCGCCCGGATGTCGCTGCAGAACGCGCCGGTGCTCGTCCTCGACGAGCCGTTCAACGGCATCGACCAGCAGACCACGGCCGACCTGCTGGAAGTGGTCCGGCGCTGGCACGCCGAGGGCCGTACGATCCTGGTCGTGGCGCACGACCTCGCCCTGGTCCGGGATTTCTTTCCGCAAACGCTGCTGCTGGCACGCGAAATGATCGCCTGGGGAGAAACCCGGCAGGTCCTGACCGCAGCGCACCTCGACCGGGCGCGGACCATGTCCGAGGCCTGGGACCAGTCGGCCGCCATCTGCCGGCAGGAGGCGGCATGAGCGATCCGTTCGCCCTGTTCATCGCGCCGTTCGGGGAATTCCTCTTCATGCGGCACGCCCTGGCGGCCTGCCTGGCCCTGGCCCTGGGCTGCGGCCCCGTGGGGATGCTGCTCGTGCTCAGGCGCATGAGTCTGATGGGCGACGCCCTGTCCCACGCGGTGCTGCCCGGCGCCGCGGTGGGCTTTCTCCTCTCCGGCCTGTCCCTGTACGCCATGACCATCGGCGGCGCGGTCGCCGGCCTGCTGGTGGCCCTGATCGCCGGGGCGGTCTCGCGCTGCACCACCCTGCGCGAGGATGCGAGCTTCGCCGCCCTGTACCTGGTCGCCATCGCCGTCGGCGTGCTGATCATCTCCATGCGCGGCACCAGCATCGACCTGATCCATGTGCTGTTCGGCACCATCCTCGCCGTCGACGACCCGGCGCTTATCCTGGTCGCGGCCATCGCCACCCTTACCCTGTTCACCCTGGCCCTGATCTACCGGCCGCTGATCGTCGAATGTTTCGACCCCGACTTTCTGCGCTCCGTGGGCGGCCACGGCGGCGCCATGCACTCCATTTTCCTGGTGCTCGTCGTCCTGAACCTGGTCGCCGGATTCACCGCCCTGGGCACCCTGATGGCCGTGGGCATGCTGATGCTGCCGGCCGCGGCCGCCCATTTCTGGGGCAGGCATTTCTGGTCGGCCTCGCTGATCGCCGTGGTCATCGCGTTCTTCTCCGGTTATTCCGGCCTGTTGCTGTCGTTTCACTGCAACCTGCCGTCCGGTCCGGCCATCATTCTCGTCGCCGGATGCTGCTACGCGTTCTCGCTCCTTTTCGGCGCAAAGGGCAGCCTGCTGAGCCGGTATCGGTCAGGCCCCCATTTAACCGGCTAACCACAAGCAAACACAGGAGGAAAATTATGTCCATCGTCACTCGGATAGCAGCCATGCTGCTCGGTCTCTTTCTGCTCGACGGCACCGCCTCGGCCGCGACACCGCTCAAGGTGGTCGCCAGTTTCAGCATTCTCGGTGACATCGTCGCCCATATCGGCGGTGACAAGGTGCAGGTCGTCACCCTGGTGGGGCCGGACGGCGACGCCCATGTCTACGAACCGACCCCGGCCGACGCCAAAACCGTGGGCAACGCCGATCTGGTCGTGGTCAACGGCCTGGGCTTCGAGGGCTGGCTGGATCGCCTGATCAAGGCATCCGGCTACAAGGGAAAAATCATCGTGGCCAGTAACGGCGTCAAGCCGCGCACCATGGCCGAGGAAGACGAACACGAGCACGGCCATGATCACGGCCACGCCCACGGAGATTCGGACATTGATCCCCATGCCTGGCAGAACATCGACAACGGCAAGCTGTACGCCAAGAACATCGCCAAGGCGCTGATCGAGGCCGATCCGGTCAACGAGGCGGCGTACCGGCAGGCGGAGACGGCCTATCTGGCCGAACTGACCGCGCTGGCGACATGGGCAGGAGAGCAGTTCGCGGCCATCCCCGACCGGCAGCGGCGGATGATCACCTCCCATGACGCCTTCGGCTATCTGGGCGACGCCTACGGCATCCAGATTCTCTCGCCCGTGGGCGTCAGCACCGCCAGTGAACCGTCGGCAGGCGATGTGAAACAACTCATCCGCCAGATCAACAAGGAACACATCACCGCGGTCTTTGTCGAAAACATCAGCGACCGGCGGCTGATCGAGCAGATCGCCAGGGAAAGCAAGGTCGCCGTCGGCGGGGCCCTGTACTCCGACGCCCTCTCCGCCCAGGACGGCCCGGCGCCGACCTACATCGACATGTTCCGCGGCAATGTCGAAAAAATCGCCGGCGCCATGCGCCAGGGCCGCTGAGCCCGCCGGGCGCCCGCCACGGGCGGTCGACGTATGGCGCGATCATTGGCGCGCAAGGGAAAGCCTGTTTGGCGGTAGCGGAAAAGAGAGGAAAGCAAGGGGAGACGGCGGCGTCTCCCCTCGCGGCATTGTCATGGGGACAAACAGGGGTGGGGCAGGAAGCGGCATCGTCGGGGAGCAGCGGGTCCACACCCCGCGCAGGCGACCAGTGTTCTCCTTTTTTAAAAAAAGAACTTCACCCCCACATTGCCGGTCAGGCCGCTGACATCGATATCGCTACCGCGGCGTCCGTCCAGTTCCTGGAAGCGGTAGATGCCTTCCCCGAACAGCCTGAGGAAGGGAATCGGCGCCCATTCGATGCCGCCGCCGAGATAGGCGCCGAAGCTCGAATCGACATCGCTGCGGTCGGCGTCGGCATAAATGTAGGACACGCCGGCCAGGCCGTAGGGGTTCAGGTCGGCGTGCGGCAGCAGGTGCAGTTGCAGGCCGAGATCGAAGGGGATCATGGTGAGGTCGTCGTCGCGGGACAGGGAACTCTTCTCGATGAAGTACGTCCGGCCGTCGAGCCTGAGATGTTCGGACAAGAGAGGCAGGCCGAGCCCGATGCCGACGCCGGCCTTGCCGTCGGCATCGCCCTTGTCCCAATAACTGGCGAATCCGTAGAGATCGAGCGCCTGCGCCGGCGCACCGGCACCGGCGACCAGCCACCCCGCCGCCAGCAGCACCACCATCCGTTTCTTCTTCATTGTCGTTCTCCTTTTTCCGTACATCCTGCAACAGCGGCCATGGCCTGAAACGCGCCGGCCGTCATCTCCAAATCACTTGAAGCATACCGCAGAGTTGCCTGATGTTCCAGCGGAATTATCCATGTGGCCGTATCGGTTACCCTGGCCTGATGCCTGTGGACACACAGTCGGAACCGGCAATAAACTAAACAACCACCAGCTAAAAGCTGGTGGGTTTGCCGGATGTGCTGAAAGCACGGATACGGGTCATCAGACCCGTCAATCCTCCACCCTTAAATTTGCATCGGGGCTTGGTTCAAAATGATGATCGAGGTAACTCTTTATCATTTCATCGGTAACTTGGCCCGAAGTCGCACAAAAATATCCTCGTGCCCAAAAATGCCTGCCCCAATAGCGTTTCTTGATATGTGGAAATTCCTCAAACAACTTCGCAGAGGTTCTGCCCTTGATCCTTCTCATGATCTCGCCAGGGGCCATTGTCGGAGGAGCCGATACAAACACATGAACGTGATCTTTACTCACGACTCCGCTTATAATCTTGATCTCAAACGCCTCACAGAACTGGCGAACAAGTTCTTTCACCCGAAAAGCTATCTCTCCATCCAACACTTTGTATCGATACTTCGTCACCCACACAAAATGATACTCAATGTTGAAAACTGTATGACTTCCGTACCGGTATTCCATATGCTCTCCTCGCCTGGTGGGCATACGCTATCATACATGAAATGATAAATCTATCCGCCTGAAGGCGGAGGTTTTAACCTTGGTTGAGACTAATAAATGATAATATGTTGATTATATTGAACAAGAAAATTTCTATGGCGCTGTTTCAACCAATGAAAAAAACGAAAACGGCGCAAAGAGAGCAGCGAACCGAACCCGGCGGTTTTTTCCGGCACATGGATTGATTTTTGGTTCATCCGGCAAACGGGTACCTGGAGTTGTGGAGGTTATAGAGCCTGAGCTTGAAGTATTCCATGTCTCTGAAGCCGTAGGCCTGGCGCTTCATGGTCTTGATTTTGTTGTTGAGGCCTTCCAG
>Ga0265295_1003255_pt1 | contig 24080 bp, 24 predicted proteins | sample Munlansysbiofilm_FD_192503 | JGI IMG/M metagenome (GOLD analysis project Ga0265295, IMG submission 192503) | Leachate microbial communities from a municipal landfill in Southern Ontario, Canada - Methane capture system biofilm | ecosystem: Engineered > Solid waste > Landfill > Unclassified ...
TCTTAGTTTAGGTAAAGCTTTGGAAACTGTGCGATGCTTAAATGAATTTTAACAGTTTTGCTAAACATGTAGATGCCATCACTTGCTTGTTTTTGGACAGGGGTTCAATTCCCCTCACTTCCACCATGTATCAATCTAACTAGTACCAAATTAATCTATTAAATATCGAATAATTGGGATTTTAAATAATTTTTACTCTAAATTAATACAGTCTATTATATATTAATCTAACCGTTATGGCGGTTAAAAAGACGGTTGAAAAATCTAAACAGTCAAAATCAAAAAAATTAACCGTTATCAGGAGAAAATATGGCCAAATTAGCTACGCCTCTTACAGATACTAAAATTAAAAATGCAAAAGTACCACAAGGCAAAAAGTTTTTAAAACTCTTTGATGGCGATGGACTTTTTTTACAGATTACTCCAAATAGTAAAAGGTGGAAGCTATCTTATAGACTAGAAGGAAAAGAAAGTACTGTAACATTAGGAAAGTATCCCGAAGTTGGACTTTCAAAAGCAAGAGACTTAAGATTGCACTATAGAAAAAAAATACTTGAAGGAATCAATCCTCATCAAGAAAGAATAGAGTCTAGAAAAATAGAAGAAGTAGAAGAAATTAAGAGAAACCAAACTTTTAAAAACATGATAATGGAGTATTTAGATTTTAAACAAGAAGAAAATAGCGAAACTCACTTTAAAAGAATGTTGATTGGTATTAATAATGATGTTTTGCCTTTTATAGGAGATAGACAAATAGATAGTTTGGAAACAAAAGATTTTATAGATATTTTTAAAAGAATGAAAGAAAGAGGTGTTAAGGAATCTATTAAAAAACTAAGAAGTGCTATATCTGGGTTTTATAAATGGCTTATCGTAAACGGATATACAACATATAACCTAGTAAGAGATATTGATTTAAATGCTCTTATTGGAAAAATCCAAACTAAAAACTATGCCACTTTAACAAAAAAAGAAGAAATAAGATGGCTTATTCGAAAAATTGAAGCTTATGATGGTCACATATCAACAAAGTATGGGCTTTTATTTATGTTATATACTGCGGTAAGACCTATAAATATTAGATTAGCACTTTGGAGTGAGATTAATTTTGATAAAAAAGAGTGGACCATTCCAAAAGAAAACATGAAGACAAATGAGGATCATATTGTGCCGCTTAGTGAAGGAGCAATTAAAGTCTTAGAGCATATGAAATTCTATCAAGATGTAAGTCCATATATTTTTCCAAGTGCAAAAAATTTAAATGATCCTATGAGTGAAGGAACTATGAGAATGGCCTTAAGAAGACAGGGTATAACTAGAGAAAAATTTTCTCCACATGGATTTAGAAGTATGTTTTCAACAATAGCTCACGAATCAAGCAATTTTAGCCATGATGTGATAGAGAAGCAATTAGCTCACAGTGTAGGCAATAAAGTCTCTCAAGCTTATAATAGAGCTCAATATCTTGAAGAAAGAAAAAATCTTATGAAATGGTGGAGTGATTTTATATATGAACTTAAAATAGAAAAAGACTAGAAAAAATTTTACATAGTAGTGCATTTTTAGATTTCACTTAAGAGTTAGGGTTTTCTGAGTTATCTGACTTATCTTTTTAGCTAGCTCAGTTTTATATACCCATAAATTAGGGTTATCTAAGTTATCTGACCTTTCTAGCCATTATTGGTAAAATCAATTTTCCAAATACTAGGTTTAAAACCTTTTAAAAAATAAAACACTCTCTAACTTTATAAAATTTCCCCTATAAAGGGGGAGAATTTAAACATGTGTTCTTGGTGTTTTTTCTTTAAAAACTATTTTAGCTTTTAAAAACAGTTTTTTTAAATAAAAAGTGAAAAGCTCCAGCTAAAACAAAGATTGCTGCATAAACACTTATTACAACCTCTAAATTCACTTTAGATCCTAGTTAAAAAATTATATAAAAGTATATTAATAATTAAAGATAAAGTAAACCTCCTTCTTTATTGGCCAAAGCTTTTAAATTCAGTTGATTTTTAAAAGCAAAGCAGGGGAGAGGGTATCATCAATTGGCTATCAAAAGCCTATGAATTTATATCTTGATTTTATAAAAAATATAGCATAAGGTAGCAGTTGAAGTTAAAATTAACTAGGTTGAAAATTTGTCTTGATTTTTCAGGCCATTATAATAAGTAGAATCGAACTGCAAAAAAAATCAACAAAATACCGCAACAACTAAACTATATAATTGATAGAATATCTAGTTCCTCTACCTTTGGTACCCTCTACTTGCTTGATGCATCCTTTAGCTAATAAATCTGCAATATCTCTTGAAGCATTGGTTGCAGCAGTGTTGGCAATTTTTACATATTTTGCTTTTGTAAGATCGCCTTTAAAGTTTTCGCTTCCAATATCAAGGAGTCGATTTAGTACTTTTATTTGTCTTGCATTTAATCCATCTTCTCTGTGAGCATCCCAAAACTTTGTTTTTTCTACTATATAATTAAGTTGTTTCTGTGCATCTAATAGTGCATGATGCAAGGTTTTTAAAAACCACTCTATCCAGTAAGTAATATCAAGCGGATCATCTTTAGCAAATCTTCCAGTTGTTTTATCCAAAGCTTCATAATATCCTTTTCTATCTTCGTAGATACTTTTTGACATGGTATAAAATTTTGAAAAAGAAGATCGTTCAAGTTGTGAGAGCACTCTATCAGTTAATGCTCTAGCGATTCTTCCGTTACCATCATCAAAAGGATGTATGATTACAAACCAAAGATGAGTAACAGCAGCTTTTTCAAGAGTAGTAGGAGTTTTATTAAACCATTTTATAAAAATATCTATTTCATTTTTAAGCATGTCATGTGGCGGTGCCTCATAATGGATTTTTTCTTTTCCATAATGACCAGAAACTACTTGCATAGAACCTTCGCCTCTAAATTGTGCTACTTTAATCTTTGAAAATCCACTATACCCTTTTTCAAACATAGCATGGTGCCAACCAAAAAGCTTCTCAAGTGTCAAACCTTCATCATAGTTTGTGTTGGCATCAATGAGAATATCTACATAGTTATCTTCTTTTCTAAGAGTTTTATAGTGTTGCTGTGATTCTAAGCCCAATTTTTGTTTGATTGATGAACGAACACTATCTCTGTTTAATATCAAACCCTCAATTTCGCAACTTGCTATGATCTCTTCTTCTAAAGTTTTTGCTATTGAATATTTTGAACTTTCTTTATCCATTAAAAGCATAAAAGATTTTAGCTTTCCTTGCTCATAAGCAATGTCTCTTAATAGTGGCTCTAGTTTTTCTTTATTGTATTTAAAGTGGGGATACTCACTATATTCCCATATCCATTTTTGTTTTTTCATAGAGTAAGTTTATCTAAAATGGAGTGAAAACTCAAGTTTTTCATTCCATAAAGTGGTATGTAAAACATTTGTTTTCATGCCAAATGAATTGATATTTCACTACATAAGTGAACTACCCCACCTTAAAAGGCAAAGCTTCCTAACTAGTAAACTTATTTATCTAGAATTTTAGAAGTATAAATAAAACTCACAAAGCACAGTATCGCAAGTCTTTATTTCTATATATCATCCTCATCATTCCAATCTTCTATTAGGCTTGCACTATGATTAGAAAAGGCTTTTGTCTCATTTTGTTCATCAGATAAACTATTTTTTTTAATATTAGCGTTACTTATCTCTTCTATTTTTAAGCCTTTCACATTTAGATTATTAAGCAAAAACATCAAATTCTCATAGATATTCTCTTGTATAGTTAGTTTTACAGTTCTCATTTTTTGCTCCTATCTATAGCTTTTTTAATTTTACCTTATTTTAGTTTTAATTATAGTCAATTTACCAACTTTAAGACAATACGATTGCTTAGAAATCTAATCCCCTTAAAACCTAAACAACTTTTCCACAAAATTTATTTCTGTTTTAACTTAAAACCTATTGTGCTAAATCTTTTCTTTTGTTAAGATAAGTGAAATTTAAAAGGAATAATTTGTTTATAACTAGTGATGAGAGATTTTTAGTTTATGTAGATGAGATTAATGACTTTTATATTATTAAAGATAATTTAGTAAAAATGCTTAAAAAAGATAGCAAAAAAGAGTATTTAGAAAAAATTGAATTTTTAAGGAGTAGTGAAAAAGAGATTGTTTTAGAGATGATTGATTATGTTGATTTTATTGAAGAGCAGTTTTTAAAGTCATACTCTTTGTACTCTAAAGCCTCTAAAAGAAAGATCTTCTATTCAAGTAAAACTAATATATATTTTATACTTGAATATAAAAGAGGATCAGATAACTATACAGTCCATCCATTTAAAGATTTTGATGCGTTATATTTAAAAAGGGAAGAAGATGTTGCAAGCTTTTCTTCTTTACTGGCTTTGGAGTTAGGAGCATTAAACTATGATCCAGTTTTGCAAAAGCTTTTAGAGAAGAGTTAATTAGTTTTATTTAATCTTTTAGCCTGATAGGCTAAAAGGATTGCAACAGTTAAAAGAACAATCTTAGTTAGCACTATCAACCTTTTTTAGTTTTTAATACTTTAGCATAAAGGAAGCCAATATAATGCACTTTGTAAAAGAAAACATATATTCAATTTTTATCTCAACTCTTACTTTATATTTAACTCTAGCTTTTTTTAATAAAAATATAGAACTAGCGCTATTTAGTATTGCTCTATCAGTTATATCAGCTACAGCTGTAGTAAAAAAAGAGTGGATAAAGAAAAACTTTTGGCATCTATTTTAAATTTAAATCTTTCTCTTGCTCTTTGGAAAGATGATAAACATAGTAAGCAATTATAAGAGCAAGAATAAAACTAATTAATGATCCTAGCAATACTTATCCTTTAGAGTTTAATTGCTTATATATACTACAAGTTTATTTAAATTTATAAAAAACTGCTATGGCTATTTTACTAAACCTTTACAAAAACTGGATTATCTTGATTTCCATAATAAAAGTAGATATCAAATATTGAATGCTTGGGCTTGGCGTGCCTATTCCAAAAAATATCAGCAAATTTCATATCTTTGTATTTATGATTTTCACTCATTACCCATTGCCTTATCTATAAAATTACTCCACCACTGCATGAGAATTTTTAGTTCATTTGTATAATCAGCCATATTGGCATATGCTCTCACTACCGAATTTTTTTCATTATGATCGAGCGCCTTTTCTCTGGTTTCAAAGCTTACCCCGTGTTCAGCTTGATGGCTCTCTATTAAACTCTAAAGCTGTAAAGTCTTATTTTTCGCCCTCTACTCTCATCATTAAATCCCATTCGCTGTAATGCTCTATTTGATGTTTCTGAATTTATGGGTGTATCTTGATAGCCACTTGTTTTAAATACATAGATTTTACTTGTAAAAAGCTTTTGCTCATTTAGTATCTTTATGACTTGCGGAGTTAAAGGTATTTTAAAATTTGGCAGGTTTGGATCTTTGGACTTCATAAGATTGCGAGGTATAGTAAGTATTTTGTTTTTAAAGTCTATGTATACCCATTTAAGATTGACTAGATTTTCAGCCCTTAATGGTAGATGTAAGACAAATCTCAAAGCGTTGCGGGTGCTATAGTCACCTTTGTATAAGTAGAAGATAGCATTTGCGAGTTCAGCTAATATGTTTTTATCTGTTATTTTTGCGTAGTATTTGACTATGCGGGACGGTATGATGTATTTTTTATCTAAGTTAGTTATGATATTAAAATCACAATAATCTCTCATAGTTGCAAACTTCCAGAGATCACTAAGGTAGTTAAATAGTCTGCTTGCACTCTCTGGAGATTTTTTGGCTTTTAATTCTATTAACTTTATGATCTCAGTGTGTTTTATGCTAGATATAGCTCTGTTCCTAAAAAACAGCTTCACATCATTTTCAAATAAACTTATCTTGCGAGCTATGGTGCTTTTGCTAAATTTTTTGCTTGAACACTAAGCCACTCGTCAGACACTCTATCAAGCTGTCCACTCTGTTTCGCTTTTATTTTTTGCTTATCTTCTTTGTTTTCGTGCATTATTAATGACAATGATGGATAAGTACCTAAAGAAGATTTTCGTCTTTTTAGTGTTTAGTGTGTAGGGGTATCGAACTTATACAATTTAAATTCGTAATATTAGATGTTTCAAAAGTTCAGATTTTTCGATGTACCATTTGGTGAATGCTTAAAAAAATTTAGGCATCTATGGTTGCTTATTTTACCTTCGATCTTTTGTAGATTATACATTTTTTTATTTTTTAATTAATTATATGTTGTGTTTATCTCACAGGTGTATACAAAGTGCACTTACTTTATCCTAATAAAAAATGTGAAAAATCTCCACATAAAAGTGAGTGATTGTCGAATATGTATATTATTATGTACTGAGACCATACATTGCCACATAAGTTTTTGGCAGTATTTTAGTATCGTTTAGTTTTATGACAGCCAGTTCAAAGAATTTTTAAATTTTTACTAAACTTAAAAGCTTCTATCAATTGCGATAATATTATCTCGAATTTAAGCATAAAACTATAATTGCGTACAGTTTTATAGAATAACATGAAGAGCTAGTCTATAAAAAGAAAAGACTAGAATTATGAATATTGTTTTTATTAATACAAAATCTAAAGTTAGATAAAATGTTTAAACTATGGATTGAGGGATACATATGGAAGTCAAGGACTTGCAACCAATTATCAATTTCATCTGGTCTGTTGCAGATGATGTACTTAGAGATATCTACACAAAGGGAAAATATAGAGATATTATCTTGCCTATGACTGTGATCAGAAGGCTAGATACGATACTAGAACCTACAAAAGATAGAGTTATCCAAACCTACAATGAGTACAAAGACAAGCTAGAAAATCTCGATTCACTGTTAACTGGTAGCAAGTTTGGTAGTGGGCATGTTTTTTACAACTACTCAAATTTCACACTTCAAAAGCTCCTAGATGATCCAAACAACATAAGAGCAAATTTTGAAAACTATCTCGATGGCTTTAGCCCAAATGTGCAAGACATCATCAGCAAATTCAAGTTTAGAAATCAGCTTGATACTCTCGAAGAAGCAGATATTTTGTTTACCACGATTGAGAAATTTTGCACACCAAGAATCAATCTATCAATAAACCCAGTACTTGATAAAGATGGCAATATAATCCACCATGGGCTTACAAACCTCGGTATGGGATATGTGTTTGAAGACCTGATCAGAAGATTCAACGAAGAGAACAATGAAGAAGCGGGAGAGCATTTCACCCCTAGGGAGATCATCAGCCTTATGACCCATCTTGTCTTTTTACCAGTCAAAGAGCAGATCAAAGATGGCACATATCTAATCTATGACAACGCTTGTGGAACTGGCGGTATGCTTACAGAAGCAAAAAACTTCATAACCGATCCAGATGGAGAGATACGCTCAAACGCGACTATCCATATGTATGGGCAAGAAGTCAGCCCAGAAACTTTTGCCATCTGCAAAGCAGATATGATGATCAAAGAAGAAAATCCAGACAATATCAAATACGGTTCAACCCTCTCAAACGATCAGCTAGGGCATCTCTCATTTGACTTTATGCTCACAAACCCACCCTATGGTAAATCGTGGGCAAAAGATCAAAAGTCAATCGGTGTGGGAAAAGAGAGAGGGCAGACAGTTTGTGATGATGATAGGTTTGGCGTAGGTATCACAAGAAGCAACGATGGTCAGATGATGTTTTTGCTAAATATGATCAGCAAGATGAAGCACGATACACCACTTGGCAGCAGGATAGCAAGTGTACACAACGGTAGCTCACTCTTTACTGGTGATGCTGGACAAGGCGAAAGCCAGATCAGAAAATATATCATCGAAAACGACTATCTTGAGACGATTATCCAGCTACCTACAAATATGTTTTACAACACTGGCATTCCTACATTTATCTGGATAATCACAAACAGAAAACCAGAGCATAAAAAGGGAAAAGTGCAACTTATCAACGCTTCAGGCGAAAAGTTTTATAGAAAAATGAAAAAATCACTTGGCGAAAAACAGAACGAAATGCTGGGCGTACACGTCAAGCTGATCACTGATATGTTTATGGATTTCAAGCCGTGTGAAGATAGTAAAATCTTTGATAATAGTGATTTTGGATACACAAAGATCGCTATTGAGAAGCCTAGAGATATTGATGATCTGCTAGCTGATGATAGGTTTGTAGCACTAAAGAGCAAAGATGAGATCATTGGCAAACTAAAATCGATAGCTGATCAGAAACTAGAGTTTGAAAATAGAGGGAAGTTTATAAAGTACCTAGGTATCAAACTCACCAAAACTCAACAAAATTTACTCATAGAAAAAGATCACGAAAAGATAGCTCTCAAAGAGGACATAGAAACCTATTATCAAAAAGAGGTGAAGCCTTTTGTCCCTAGCAGCTGGATAGATTGGGAGAGTGCAATCGTAGGGTATGAAGTGCTGTTCAACAAACACTTCTACAAATACACACCACCAAGAGCTTTGGGCGATATCCTCAAAGAGCTAAAAGCTCTCGAAAAAGAAACAGAAAATCTGCTTGATAAGATAGTGCAATGATTAGTAGAGAAAACATACCGCAACATTGGAATTATCTACCATTACGATCGATATTTTATGAGCGAAAAGAGTCAAACAAAAGCTTGGAGCTTGACTTTATATTGTCTATCGTAAAAGATATAGGAGTTATACCTTACACAGAAAAGGGAAATGTAGGCAATAAATCTAAAGATGATCTATCTCAATATAAAGTCGCTAGAAAAGATGATTTGGTTTTAAACAAAATGAATGCCGTTATAGGCTCTCTAGGAATTTCAAATTATGATGGTTTAGTAAGCCCGATATATTTAGTTTTGGCATTGATAGAGAAACAGAAGTTCAATGTTCATTACTTCGGGTATTTTTTTCAAATCAAGCAGATACAAGAGGGTTTGGCTCAATATGCTTATGGAATAATGAAAATTCGAGAAAGTATCGACTATATAGAGTTTAAAAAGATGAAACTTCCAATTCCACCACTTCAAGAGCAAAACAAAATTGTCGAGTTTTTAGATTATAAGCTAGATCAGATAGAGGAGTTTATAGAGAACAAAACAAAATTTATAGAATTACTAAAAGAGCAAAAAGAAGCCGTGATCAACCAAGCAATCACAAAAGGGATAGATAGATCAGTCGCATATAAAGATAGCGAAATCGAATGGCTAGGAGAGATACCGAAACATTGGGAAGTTAAAAAATTTAAATTTTTAGCTCGCATAACAAATGGACAAGATCAGAGCTTGGTTTCTGATAGTGATGGAGAATATCCAATTTTTGGCTCTGGAGGTATCTTTGGTAGATCGAGTGAGTATCTATATGATCAGTCATCAGTTCTGCTGGGAAGAAAAGGAACAATAGATAAACCTCTTTATGTCGAAAGTCCTTTTTGGACTGTGGATACTATGTTTTATACAAAGATATTTAAAAACACTTTTCCAAAATATTTTTATTACCTTTGTAAAACTATTGATTTTAAAAGATATGTTTCAGGTTCAGCTATTCCTAGTATGACGCAAACTGATCTTCACGAAATAAAATTTGCTGTAGCACCATACAAAGAACAAATCGAAATAGTAGAATACATAGAAAATGAATTAAATCAGATCGATCAGATTATAGAAAAAACCACAAAAGAGATAGAGTTGATCAGAGAGTACAAAACAAGCCTGATCAGTGAAGCTGTGAGTGGTAAAATGGAGATTTAGGAGAAAGATAATGGCGGAATGGGTTTCGGCAGTTTCAGCTCTACTGCTAGTGCTTGCTACGGTAACTTATGTGTACTATACAATCAAACTAGCCAAAGAGACAGCAAAGCTGAGAGAGGTAGAGACAAGTCCATTTATTACTGTATATTTTCAGCCTTTTAAGCATTCTCATTATATAGAAATAGTAGTTGAAAATATTGGAAAATCACCTGCTTATGAACTAAAAATAGAATATGACGAAGCTATCAAAAAAAGCTTTAATGATAAAGGACTAGACATACCTTTGATAAATTTGAACTATTTTTCTGTCAATCAAACAGCAAGGTATTTTGTGGGCAAGTACAGAGAAGATTTAGAAGAGTTACCAATAATTATTTCTTATAAATCTAAAGACAATAACCACTACAAAGAAATTATTAATTTTAATTTTAATTTTAATTTTGGAAAATTAGATATTTCAAAACCGTATGAGATAGAAAAACTAGATCAAAATTTCGATAAGATAGTTGAGGCTATAAATAGTCTTAAAAAATAGGATTGGTTTGCAATATGAGATATAAAATATTTTGTGATGAAAGTTGCCATTTACAAAACGATGGTTGGGATACTATGACCCTAGGTGCATTAAAGTGCCCAGAAGATAATTATGAAAAAATAAAAGATGATATAAAAGCAATTAAGCTCAAATATCGTACTCCTTTTGAAATCAAATGGACAAAGCTATCGAGAAGTAGAATAGAGCTATACAAAGAACTGATAGATTATTTTATAGAATCTTCACTCTCATTTAGGGCAGTAATGGTTAGAAATAAAAAATATTTAGATCACAACAAGTTTAATCAAACACATAGTGATTTTTACTACAAGACATACTATCTGGTTTTATCTAAGATGATGAATCCTGACGATAATTATAAAATCTATATGGATATAAAAGACACTAGGGGCAGAGAGTCTTTGGATAAGCTCACAAGTGTTTTTAAGAATGAACAAAAAACCAATCTACCGACACCATTTATGCAGCATATTCGCTCAGATGAGTCTCAGCTACTACAGCTAGCCGATATGCTTACTGGTGCAGTTTCATATAAGATAAGAGATATAAAAACAAGCACTATTAAACTAGAGCTAGTAGACTATATAGAGGAGAAACTAAAGATAGCTCTCAATACCACATCATCCCTGAGTTATGAAAAGTTTAATAGATTTATACAAGACCCTCAAAAGATTTTAAAAAGTGAATGAAATGCCGTTGATTTTAAAAGATGAAGCACAAATAAACTGTGAAGACATAGAGATGCTTTTTGAAATATTTACAAATGATTTTATTCTGAATGAAGCAGTACTTGGTTTAAATGGTAGCAATTATACAATTACCGTCAAGCCTGAGTGCAAGTGCAGCTGTCCTTTTTCAAAAGATGAAAAACCTGAGAGATTTTGGCATATAATTACAACAAAAGAGCCTAATTATAAAAAAAGAAATAATCCTTGCCCTGAAAATGCTGAGAAGGCTAGAGCTTACTCTGGATCAAGAGCAAAAAGAATTCACTGGATAAAGCAAATCATAGAAAATAGTACAGATGACCATATAGAGTATTTTTTTGAAAACAATGGAAAGCCAACACATTTTCTGTGGGATACGAAACGATTTTATATGGTGCTTATTAAACGCTTGGGGAATTCGGAAAATTTACTTGTGACTGCATATCTAGTGCATAAAAATGAATATAGAAAGTATAAAAAGAGACTTGAGAGATATAGGAAGTCCATTGTCACAGTTGAGTAACATCGCATTTTTACGGCTAGGCGATGTCATCCAGCCACCTGCAGGTGAATATCTAAGAGATACTCCCTTATACCATTTGGTATATCAAGATGTAAAATTGTATCTATTAATATATAAAAACAATATTATTTATACAGTTTAATATAAAGGACAAGCAGTGAGCAACCTAAAAGAAAAAGATTTTGAAACATTTATAGAGCAGTATCTGATCGAGACAAATAGATATATATCCAGAAGCTACACCCATTACAACAAAGAGCTATGTTTAGATGAGGAGTTGCTGTTTAGGTTTTTGGAAACTACTCAAAAAGAGAAGCTTGAGAGATTGCGAGAGAGGGTTGGTAGCGATTTTGCTAGAAGGCTCACAAGGCGACTTTTTAGGAAAATATCAACAGATGGCATAGTAAATCTCCTAAGAGATGGCATAAGCGAAAACGGTATCAAGTTTGATTTGATCTATAGCAAACCACAAACAAGCAACAATCCCAAGAGCTTAGAACTTTTTGATAGTAATATCTTCTCTATCGTCAGGCAACTCCACTATAGTACAAAAAACAACAACTCTCTAGATATGGCTATCTTTATAAACGGAATCCCGATCATCACGATAGAACTCAAAAACGAGCTAACTGGGCAGAGTGTCTATGATGCTATGAAACAGTATAGAGAGGATAGAGATCCAAAAGAGGAGCTGTTTAGATTTGGTAGATGTTTGGTGCATTTTGCTGTAGATAGCGAGCTTGTCTTTATGACTACCAAGCTAAATGGTGAAAAAACATTTTTTCTGCCATTTAATAGAGGGCAAAACAGCGGTAGTGGTGAGATTGATCTGCCAAAAGGTGCAGGCAATCCACCAAGCGATGGAGTCAAAACAGCCTATCTCTGGGAGGAGATACTAGAAAAAGAGACTCTGACAAAGCTTATAGATAGCTATGTGCAGATGATTGAGGAAATAGATCCGAAGAGCAAAAAAGTTGTAGATACAAAGCTGATCTTTCCACGGTTTCATCAGTTTGATGTGGTGAGTAGATTGCTAGCTAGCTGTAAAGATAGCGGCGTGGGCAATAGATACCTCATTCAGCACAGTGCAGGTAGTGGCAAATCAAACTCTATTAGCTGGCTGGCTCACCAGCTGACTGGTCTGCACAATGACAATGACGAGCTTCTGTTTGATACGGTCATAGTTGTCACAGATAGGACGGTGTTAGATAGGCAGATACAGGAGAATATCAAGCAGTTTCACCACATAAAAGGTGTAGTTGAGCCGATCACAAAAGGTAGCAAGCAACTAAGAGAGTCGCTTGAAGAGGGCAAGAAAATCATCATCTCTACCATACAAAAATTTCCATATATTGTAGAGGACATAGGAGAGCTAAAAAGCAAAAAGTTTGCGATTATCATAGATGAGGCTCACTCAAGCCAAAGTGGCACTACCGCTCAGAAGCTTGGCGAGACGATCAGAGATGCGGATGATGCTGAAGAGCTGACAGATGAGGATAAAATCATAGAGATTATCAGAAACAAAAAGCTTCAGCCAAACGCTTCCTATTTTGCATTTACCGCTACTCCAAAGCCCAAAACTATGGAGCTTTTTGGTCAAGAGATTAGCTATCAAGGTGAGCAAAAATTTATACCGTTTCATCTCTACTCTATGAAGCAGGCTATCGAAGAGGGATTTATCCTAGATGTGCTGAGAGGTTACACTACCTACAAAAGCTATTACTATCTGCAAGCTATGGTAGAAAACGATCCGAAATATGACAAAAAAAGAGCAAATGCAAAACTCAAAAAATATGTCGAGAGCAACGAAGTAGCGATTGCCAAAAAAGCAGAGATTATGATCGATCATTTCCAGACTCATACAAAAAAGAAGATCAGAAACAGAGCCAAAGCGATGATCGTTACAAGCAGTCGCCAAAATGCGATCAGATACTATTTTGCTTTCAACACATATCTCAAGCAGATAAATTCACCATCTAAAGCACTTGTTGCGTTTTCTGGAGAGATAGATGTAGATGGGATCAAGTACACTGAAGCTGGACTAAACAATATCGCAGAAAACAAGCTTAGAGATAGCTTCAAAGATGATCAGTATAGATTTTTGATCGTGGCAAACAAATACCAAACAGGATTTGATGAACCGCTACTGCACACTATGTATGTGGACAAAAAACTAGGCGGCGTGAGTGCTGTGCAGACACTATCGAGACTAAACAGGACAACTGCAAACAAAGAAGATACTTTTGTGATGGATTTCTTCAACTCTCACGAAGATATCGAAGAGGCTTTTGGCAAGTTTTATGAAACTACATATCTAAAAGAAGCAACCGATCCAAACAAGATATTTGATCTCAAAGATAACCTAGATAACTTTGGGATATATTCAGATGATGATATAGATGAGTTTGTAGCGGCGATACTAGAGGGAGAAAAAGAGAGTGTAATTCACCCGATACTAGATAGAGCAAAAGCTGAATATGAAATGAGAAACGAAGATGAGCAGATAGATTTTTTACAAAAGACAAAGTCTTATTTGAGACTCTACTCTTTTCTTTCGCAGATATTGCCTTATGATGATCACACCGATCTTGAAAAACTATATATATTTTTGAAAAAACTAGCTACCAAAATCAAACCCAAAACAAGCGAAGATCTAGCAAAAGGCATTTTAGATAATGTGGATTTTGATAGCTATAGAGTACAACTAGATAAGAAAGCAGATATTACTTTGGGCGGAAGTGGTGAGCTAACTCCTAGTAGTGCGGATGGTAGTGGTAAAAAGGCAGAGCCTGAACTAGACTTGCTTTCAAATATCATCGCAGGGTTTAATGAAAAATTTGGTGACATAGAGTGGGGTGAAGAAGACAAGATCAGACGAGCGCTAAACAACATAAGCGATGATGTGATCAATGACAAAGAGTTTATCAAATCAACCAAAAATGCTGATAAACAAAATATGAAAATCACCTTTGACAAAGTGCTGGAAAATAAGTTTCAAGATATTATAGAAACCAACTTTTTACTATTTCAGAGATTTAGTGATGATGCTGATTTCAAAGAGTTTGTGTCGACAAAAATGTTTGAACTTGTAAGTCATAATCTTAATTTAAAAGGCGATGAGCTGTCTAACAGTAAAAGATTAATGACAATATAAAGTATTTAGCTAGTTTTAAAAAAAGAATAGAGTGTCTTTATATCTTCCCTTTCATCCAAATTCACTTGTGTGAATTTTAGCTATTTTGGAATGCACAACACTCCCTTAAGCATTCTTATATCATATAGGTGATGACCAAGCTTAAAGCATCATCTGCATTTATAGTAACTAAAACTAATTTTTAGTAGGAGTTTGAGTTAGATTTGAATATACTTTTAATAATTTTTTAAAACATTCTCACTCAAGGATATAAACATGAAAAAGAACTCCAAGAAAGATGTAATTATTGATGAGCATGAACTAGAAGAGATTGCAAAAATAGCAAATATTAAAATCTCCATTATTTCTCAACCTTATTTTTACTAAGTTTTAAATCTAATGCAAATGCAATTAAAGTTGCCATTGTAGAAACCATTATTATGATTAATGGAATTTCATTGCTCATATTTTTTCCTAATAAAAAGTAAAATATTTTAATATCTACATTGTATCAAAGTAGAAATAGGTTTTAAAGATTTTACTAGTTGTTTTTAAAGAACTTAATATTAAAAATTACACTTAAATCATAGTTAATAGCTATTTATGTTAGCTATTGTAAAATAGAATTAGATTTAAAAAATAGGTGATTTATGGATAAAGAACAACTATTGGGGCATATGAATCTAGGTGAAACCAGTACCATAGAGTTTAAAAGCGCTAAGGGAGGATTGCCTAAATCACTATGGGAGAGTATATCTGCATTTGCAAATACCAATGGTGGCTATGTTGTTTTAGGCGTAGAAGAGACTAATGGTAGGTTTGAATTAGGCTCGCTCAAAAACTCAAGATCTTTGGTTAGTGATTTTTGGAATCAACACAATAATCCCCAAAAATTAAACTTCCCCATATGTGAAGAAAAAGATCTGTCTATATTAAATATAAATGGTAGCGAAACAGTATTAATTCATATTCCAAAAGCTACAAGAAGGCAAAGGCCTATATTTATAAACTCAAATCCATATAGTGGTACCTATAAAAGAACTAGAGATGGTGATTATAGGTGTAGTGAGTCTGAAATACGCCAAATGATTAGAGATGCTAGTGAAGAGCCACAAGACTTTGGACTAATAGAAGGTTTTGATTTAAAAGACATTGATACTGAAACACTTAGTGGCTATAGAAATATCTTTAGGATAGCAAACAGTGATCATCCATACAATACACTAGAAGATAAGAAATTTTTAACCAAGCTTGGTGGGTATAAAGAAGACAGAAAATCAGGTAGTGAGGGTATAACACTAGCTGGGCTTTTGATGTTTGGAAAAGAGAGTAGCATCTTAGAGGCCTTTCCGCATTTTCATCTTGATTATCAAGAGAATTTTTCCTCTAAACCTAACACAAGATGGACACACCGCATAACAAATGATGGCAGGTGGGAGTGTAATATTTTTAACTTTTATATGAGAGTTTACAATAGGCTTGTTCAAGATATTGAAGTGCCTTTTGTGCTTAATAAAGATGGTATTAGAGTTGGAGAAACACATGTGCACGAGGCTCTTAGGGAAGCTTTAGTTAATACCTTGGTTCATGCAAGCTACCACTCAACAAAATCTATAACAGTAATAAAAACGAATAACTATTTTTCTTTTAGAAATCCTGGAAGACTTAGAATTACACTTGAGCAGATTTTTGAGGGTGGTGTTAGTGATGTTAGAAATCCATACATTCAAAGAATGTTTCAGCTTATTGGACTTGGTGAAAAGGCTGGTTCAGGATTTACTAAGATTTTAAGAGCTTGGAGTGAGCAACAGTGGATGCAGCCACAAGTAGATGAGGATTTAGAAAATGAGCTAACATCTGTAATGCTTTTATATAAACTAGATTCATCTAGTAATACCCTAGCTAAAGAAACTAGGGAAGAAACTAGGGAAGAAACTAGGGAAGAAACTAGGGAAGAAATTTTAAATCAAATAAGAATTAATCCAAAAATTACACAAAGAGAACTATCAAGCATAGTTGGTATAACTCAAAAGGGTATCGAGTGGCAAATTAAACAACTTAGAGAATCAGGAGTGCTCAAAAGAGTTGGCCCAACTAAAGGTGGGCATTGGGAAATAAAAAAAGATTAAACAATGAACTTTAGCTCTATAAGCAAGAAGATGTTACTATAAAAACTACAAATGCCTTTGTGTAGCTCAATACTTAAAAGTAAAAAGGAATAAAAGTGTTTGAAGATTTTAATTTAGTAGGAGTTGTTCTCTCCACCGCAATTTTACTTTTTGCTATTTTTTCAAGAAAAAAAGATAAAAACTGTCAATAGTATAGCCATTAGCCCAAATAGTGAGTTGTAATGCTAGCCCTATTGTGTTTCATCTCATAACTTACTTGCTGCAAAGAGTCTTGATAGCTAAATCCAGCTTTTGCATACTCAAGCATCCTTCTTTTAGCAAAGCTCCATCTAAGTCCATGAGAGGCTTCCCTTGGCTCATTTGATAAAATAGCTGCTTCTTTAATGTCTGCGTAGTATGCTTGAGGTTTAATTCTAAATACTCTGTTTTTTAAAAAAGTGCCCTGTAAAGAGGAGTAGGTTTTAGTTGATATTAACACTTCACCTTCTTTTCCACCCTTTTCTTTGGTAAATAAAACTCCTTTTTCTAAGTTTGTAATCTCATCAATTTTAAATCCTAAAAGTTGATCTTTTTTTATAAGAGCAACTCCTTCTAGTCTAGCTCCACCCTCATACTGGATTTTTGCAGCAATCTTGTGAGTTTGATTTTTTAAATTTGAGATTAAAAGTAAAGGATTGGAGTATGCTCTATTTCTATAGTTATTTGCTACATAATTTAAGTCTCTTGCACTATCAAGTATGATCTGCCTGATAGAAAAGTCATAATCTCTCTTTTTACCATGAATATTCTTAGCAAATAGCTCTAGGGCAACTTCAAGCTTTCCAATTGCAGCTGAAATCTTCTCTAAATACTGTTTGCTTGGATAGTACTCTATCTTGTAGTCCATATAGGCTTGCACATGAATTGACTCAATCTTTTCAAAGTCTTTAATACCCCAGTGCTCTTTTAAATAATTAAAGAAATTATTCCAAACTAATCTATAGCTCTCCATCGTTTTATATGAAGCTACCTTTAGATAGTGAGGATGGCTCTTATCTACCCTATCTCTTTTTTTGGCACCACTTTGAAATATTTGCTTGGCTAATTGTGAGCTTTGATAATAGACACTTCCTCTCAAAAAACTCCTTTACTTTTATTTTGATAGTTTCAGCCTCTACCATAGGCGGTATACTGTTAAGTCAATCTGCACTTACTTTACGAAACTTGCATCTGTGTCGCTAATATTTCGAGCTAACCTATTAGGGGCAGCACTTAGGCTATCTTAGGCTCTTGCAATTTAAAGCTTGCCAAACTCCTTTGATTTTATAAAGACCAAAGTTATCTCTAATCAAAGAAAGAAGATAAAATTGCGCTCTTTTGGTTAAGATGGGTAAAGTTGTCAATAAGCAAACTCTGAGCTCCACCTATACAATAAAAAATTCTTTAAAAATAAAAAGATACTATTAGTCTATCCTCTTTTTTTGTTTAATATTTCTAAGATAATTTTTTGACGCAGATGGTGTTTTTCCAAGTTTCCTTTTTTTCTAAAATTCCTTCTTTTAGCCCTAGAATTAAGTAGTTTAGAGAGTAAAATAAAAAGATAGATAAATTTAAAATTTAACACAATTTAAACAAAGAATTTAACAAGATTTTTATTTTTTAAAATCAATTTAGTAAAAATGGCAATTTAAAAATTGCCATTTTATTAATAAAAGAGAAGATCAGTAAAGTGCATACTACTTAAATACATAAGTTGTTTTTCTGGAAGCTTAGTAGAAATCTTACTAGGCAATTTATTGTTAGTTACCGTAAAAGAAGTGGTTTTAACTTTTTTAAATGCATCGTCAAACTCTTGATTAATAAAATCAAAGCGCTTATCTTTGTTTTCAATTAGTAAAACAATATCTAAAATATCCTCTTGAAACTGATACTTTTTTAAAAGCACATCAATATCTTTACTAAAAGCCTCAAGCTGAAGTGTTTTTCTTAATGCAACTATTATTATAGCTATGGCTAGTTTTTGAGCATACTCTTTATTAAAACTAGATATCTTATTAGTAATTTCGAAAAAGATAGCTCTTAATAAATCAGTCACATCATAAACTTGGAAAGCTTGAGAATTGTTAATTGCAGCATCTTTATTTTTTATAGACATATTCAATACATCAGTATTTTTATCGATAATTGCAAACTTGTTTTCAAAGATAAAAATTAAAAAGTGATAAAAGCAGCTATGAAATGACTCATTAACCCAAAGGTTATTATGGACAATGCTTTTATAAGCACTCAAGATTTCTCTTGGAGAATCATATAACCAGTATCTAACCTCTTCAGTAGGAAGAGGTTGGGAAAGAGGGGGCTCTTTCTCAACTACAACTTCAGGCTCTTTAAAAATTGAATTTTTCTTCTTCTTTTGCTCTTTAGGCTTTTCCTCGCTCCCTTTACTAAAAAACAGAAGATTAAGTATGCCATATAGCACAAGTGTAATGAAAAATACTAATAGAAGTTCTTTAAACAAATACATGTTATTTTCTTTCTAAAAGCCCACTTTTGTGCAGTGCTTTAGCTAAAATATCAGGTGTAAATTCAAAACTATCAGCAACAAGTGGCACGCTAGAGTATCCCCAAAGTGAATATTGAAATATTTGATACATTGCCATAGCTTCAATTTTTGAGATGTAAATATTTTCCTTACCATCACGAGCTAGCAAAAGATTTTTAACCTTTTTATGCTCTACAATTGAAAAATACTTGTTTTGAGAGTTGCCTTTGTCAAATACTTTTAACTCCAGGGCAAACTCAAGCGTATCTGGAAAAACTGAAGTGATGATATCTTTTTCAACTAAGATAAGAGCCCCTCTTAAGTACCTTTTTTTGCTGCCTTCTTGTGTTTCAACAGCTTGAAGTAGATTGATATCTTTATCATAGTTAAGTTTTATAACTAAAAGCCCAATATTTGCGTTAGTTGTATCTTCTAAATAAATTAGTTCATCTAGTGCCATTTTTTTCTCCTTGCAAGTTTATATTATTTTCCAACTCACTCCACATCAAGTAGATAGTAGAGTAAGAAACTTCAAATCTATGATACTTTTCAAAATATGTAGCAATATCTCTAAAACTAAGATTTTCATCAAGCTTTAATTGTCTAACTATGGCCCAATAGCCCAGTAATCTCTCGCGCTTTATCTTTGATCTTTCATTTTTTCCTCTTAGCTTTATAGTATTGAAGTTAACATCATCTAAGTTTTTCATACTTTTATCTATTGCTAAAATCAAAGATGAGAGTGTTAAAACCTCATTGCTAACTTCTTTAAATTTACTTTTTAATCTATGAAAGAGTAGTTTTTGAAGCTTGAGAATTTTTAGCTTTGTAGTTATGTCAACTCTAGCAAAGAGCCTTAGTAGTTTGTTTTGAGAGTGTAGAGCAACATTTATTATTTGCTCAACACTTTTTAAATGTTTTTGTTCCATGAGAACCTCCTTATAGTTGTCTCTACTATATATTCATAATTTCATGGAATTTTTAAAAAAGAGTAAAAAAGTTTTAGGAAGTAGGGCAGGCTAAAGCTCTAATGAAGTCTAGTTCGCTACAAGAAAGTCTAAGTAATTAAAAGTAAAAATTTAAAAGCACAAGCTAAGTAAGTTAGTCTTACAAAGCTTGTGGAAGAAGTAAAGGAGATAAAAATTAGTTAAATATATTTCTATGGTATTTAATCATTGAAGGAGTCATTTTTTTTTCTAAAGCTTCAAGCGAGCTCTCATAATTTTTTACAAGAACCTCACACTCTTTTTCAGTTAGCTTAAGATCTAAAAAATCATCAATTTCTTTTTTAATTCTTTCAGTAAAAATAGGTTGGTTTTTCCAATCAACAGTCTTATAGTTTCTAATAATATTTCCTAGGTATTGCTTATAATTGTTAATTTCTTTTTTTGATTCAGAAAAATCTTTTTTAATAAGCTGGAATATATAGTATAAAAATAGAAAAGGTCTAGCTTTTACATGGTGATCCATCTTTAGAATCTCAAGAAGTTTAATAGTAGGCGAAGAGTTTTCTTTTTCAAACTTTTGAATAATTTCATCAATGAAAATTTTTGTTAGTTTTTCTTTAATTTCCTCCTGGTCTAGCATTAGTGTTAAATCATTTAGTAAATTTATATTATCCGAGCTTAATTTTGGTAAATCGCTTAAAAAATGAGGCTCATGTCCTAGAAATAAAAAATTTGGATTCGCATCAAGTTCATTAACATATTTAAATACTGCTGAAGCAGCAGGCTTCACCCTATCAAGTTCCCATCTAGCAATTGCAGTCTGCCCAACCTTAAGAATATCAGCCAGCTCTCTTTGAGTGAAATTTAATCTTTCACGAAATTCTTTAACATACACGAAAGTCTCCTTTTAATGTTTATTTTTAAAAATTTTAGCATAATTATTTATATGAACACAATTAATATTAAGTTAAGCAACTGTTTAATAGAATGTTCTGAACACAATATTATAATTATAAAAATTAAATAAGCTCAAGGAGTGATTATGGAATCAAAAAAAATTGCTATAACCTATCTAGCACCAACGATAGATAGTCCAAATGAGATTTTTAAAGATTTAAACATCTTTAAATCAATTCTGCCTTGGGCAAAAGATAGTGCCAAGGAGTATTTTAAAACACAAAGGTCTAAAATGTTTTTAGTTCCATATATTGATGATGTAGCTCCAATTGTGGATGAATATTGCATAAAAAGAGCTATTAAAATGTACGAAAGAGCACTCAAGTCTAAAAATAAACTTTTTAGAAGGCTTTGCTCAAGTGAAAAAACAGTTGCATGGATAATAGATAGGTGGATAAATACATTTATCAACCTTACTTCAAATCCTGCCTATAAAGACTATATAGATGTTTCAAAATTAAAAGTTGCTTTTAATGAAGAGCTAGGTGCTACATATAGTAGTATAGATAGAGCTATAGAGTTTGAAAAGCTTCACAACCTACCAAAAGAGCAAATTATAAATGCTTTAAGGTGTGTATGGAAAGAGAGTTGTTTTGATAATTCATTGGATAAAGAGGAGATGAAAGAGCTTTGTAATCAATTTGATTTAAGCCTAAAAGATGTTTTTAATACCAACGAGTTAGTAGAAACAAGAATAGAGAAAGAACAAGCTAAAAGCGGCCACTTTCAGCTTGTTTTTGATTTCAAACCCCAAGATATAGGAGTATAAAGTGAATTATACAAAAAATGAAAATATTAATCCAGTGTGTTCGATAGAGCAAGAGCTTTTAAGTGCAATCATTACTCAAAGCAAGTGTATTGTTAAGATGTCAAAAGTTAAAGAACTTTTAGACCACAAAGATTTTTTACAAAAACAAAATGGAGTTATTTTTAAAACTATTTTTGAGCTTATTGATGAAGATAAGCCTGTAGATGAAAACTTTATTTTGTTAAAAAATAACAAAATAAATAAACAAGAATTAGATGAAATTTTAATAAAAAAAGCACAAGCAAATGTTTTAACCTTAGCTAAAGCTGTAAGAGCATGTAGTTTGGATAGAGAAATAACTGCAACTGCTGAGAAAATTAAAGAAGGCAGACATGACCTTGTCTCTAAATTACAGTCTCTTTTTTCAAAAAAAGAGACTTTGGAGGAGGAAAAAAGTTTAATGAAATTTACGCCTGAGTTTGAAGCCTTTATAAATTCTTTAGATTTAGATGTAGAAAGAATTAAAAATAGAAAAGTCGAGTATCTTTACGATAGGTTTATTATTAAAAATGATATTTCTATGATAGTAGCTCGTCCTGGCATAGGGAAATCTTTGCTAGCTGTTGCATTGTGTAATATTTTTTTAAGTGAAGGCAAAATAAAAAGGGTATTTTATCTTGATGGAGATAACTCAGAACTAACAATAAGCACAAGAAATATTCCTGCATTAAAAGAAAAATATAATGATAGGTTAAACTACTTTGTAGATTTAACTCGGTCAAAGTATGCTGAAATTGTTAACAAACTGAAAAAGAGTGACCTAACTGATTGTTTGGTTGTTTTTGATTCAATTAAAAACTTTATAGATGGAGATAGAAATAATCATAAAGATGTAACAGAATCTATGAATTCATTAAAAATTCTAAGAAAAAATGGTGCTACAGTTCTTTTTCTACACCATCAAAACAAACTTCACAAAGAGTTTAATTCTACTTTTGCGGGAAGTAGCGCATTTGTAGAAGATGTTGCATTGGCTTTTGAGCTTAAAAAAAATGTGGATAAAAATGCTCTTATCCTAATACCTATAAAAGACAGAAACAATACATCAGATTATGTAGCATTTAAATATAATCAAAACAATACTCTTACTGAACTAGATATTCATTATGCGCTGGAGACAAATGAAGATATTGTGATTAGAGAAGAGGCAATAAAGTTTTTATCTTCTTGTGATAAGAAACCAATTGCCAGTGAATTTCTAGAAGCTTTAATGGAAGCTGGATTTGGTAAAGATAAATCAAATAAAGTTATACAAAGAGGAAAAAATAAGTATTGGAAAGCTACTAGGATTGCCTCAGAAAATAATAAATTGCTATTTGAACTAATAAATAGTGAAACTGTGTTAAACGCCTCAGATAAGTCAGATAGGCCAGACAAGTCTGATAAACTGGATATAGCAACAAAGGCAGGTAGTCCAGATAAGTCGGATTGGTCGGCTATGTCAGATAACTATATAAAAAAATTAGCAATTAATACAATAGGAGATAAATAAATGAAACACTCAAATTCAAAACCAAAATATTTAAGAGCGAACGAACTTGCAGCTTTTCTTAATATTGGAATTAGTACCGTATGGCTTTATGCAAAACAAGGTAAAATACAAAAAAGAAAAGTTTCTGCGGGGGTAACTTTATTTAATGTGGAAGAGACTGAAAAAGCATTAAAATTAATTTAAACTTCAAATTGTATCCTATCAATACACACTCAGGTGGTTGTAAACTGATACCCAACCACCTTAATTTACAAAAATTTATAAAAGATAAGATTTAAATAAAAATGCTAGAATGTGTGCAGTTAATTTATGATTACACCTTAGTAATATTCAGAGTGAAAAATATTTCAAGATATAGTGAAAATATTTTAAACGGTTAAAATAGCGGTTAAAAAATATTTTACTCTATATACACCCCATAAAATGGAGATGTTCAATTCCCCTCACTTCCACCAGCTCCAAAAGCTCTTTAAAGCCCTATTATATTGATGTTAGCAGCCCATTTAAGGTTTAATATCTTTAATTTTCTACCCTCTAACTAGCTATTTTGCTAAAACT
>Ga0265295_1003256_pt1 | contig 24078 bp, 20 predicted proteins | sample Munlansysbiofilm_FD_192503 | JGI IMG/M metagenome (GOLD analysis project Ga0265295, IMG submission 192503) | Leachate microbial communities from a municipal landfill in Southern Ontario, Canada - Methane capture system biofilm | ecosystem: Engineered > Solid waste > Landfill > Unclassified ...
GTCGCGCGACCTCACCGTGGCCGCCCTGGGCTCCCTGCCGGATTCAGAAATCCTGGCTCACGGCGTGGCCCTGTCCCCGGGCAAGCCCACCATCCTGGCCCGCGTGGGCGGTACGCCCGTGCTCGGTCTGCCTGGGCAGGTCACTTCGGCCCAGGTGGTCATGCTCGTGCTGGTCCAGCCCTTCCTGCGCCATCTCATGGGCCGGGCCGACGCCTTTGATCCGCTCCAGCGGCCCGTGCGTCCGGCCGAGTTGGCCCGCAACCTGGCTTCCAAACCCGGCCGCGAGGATTACGTGCGCGTCCGCCTGGAGCCGCGCGGGGGCGCGTTGCCCCTGGCCCATCCCCTGCCCGGCAAGTCCGGCCTGCTCAAGACCCTGCTCCAGGCCCAGGGTCTGGTCGCGGTCCCGGCCGACCGCGAGGGCCTGTACGCGGGCGCGGCCGTGGACGTCTGGCTCATCTAAGGCCGCGCCGTCTTCCGCTGTTTCTGGCGCCCTGCCGCCGCGCGGGTCTTGTCTGCATCGCGTTCGGTGTTATCCTGGACGAAAGGAGTACGTCATGGATGCGCCGCGCCGTTCCCTTCTGAAATGGCTTGGGGCCGGGGCACTGGCCCTGGGCGGCTGGTGCTGGGGCCTGCTGCCCGAGTCCGTGCGCGCGGCGATCAACGACCGCTTTCCCACCCGCACCGTGGACGACGACGTGTTCCGCTTCGACGCCCGCGCGGGCGAGGTGGTCTGGCCGGGGAACCGGCGCGAGCCCTACGTCCTGCGCCTGGACGGGCTGCTGGAGTCGCCCCGGGACATGACCTGGGACGAACTGCGGGCCCTGCCCCGGGTGGAGCGAATCGTGGATTTCCATTGCGTGGAGGGCTGGAGCGTCCAGGACGTGCCCTGGGGCGGAGTGGATTTCAAGAGCCTCTTCGACGGGGTGCGCCCCCTGCCCACGGCCACGCACGTGGTCTTTCATTCCCTGGGCAAGACGAAATACCCGCCCGAGGGAACGGACCACTACATCGAGTCCTTTCCCATCGCGGAGCTGCTTCGCCCGGACCTGGGGTACATGCTGGCCCTGGAGCTGGAGGGACAGCCCCTGCCGCACGAGCGGGGGGCCCCGGCCCGGGTTGTCTGTCCCTTCGATCTGGCCTACAAAAGCATCAAGTTCGTGACCCGGGTGGAATTCACGGACCGCTCCGTGCCAGGCTGGTGGACCCGGGCCAACCCGATCTATCCCGTGCGCGCGCCCGTGCCCGTGTCCCGGCTGCGGGTCAGGGATCCCCGCCGGAGCTAGGCCCGCGCCAGGAGGACGCATGGACAGCGCCCGCCGCCTGCTGGCCGACATGGCCCCCGACTTCCCGCCCCAGTACGCGGGCAATATCGTCACGGACACCGCCGAGTTCATGAACATCGGCCACGGAGACGTCATCGCCGTGGGCGGGAGCCATTACCTCGTGCTGCGCGACGAGGCCGAACGCCGCTTCGGAATGGAGGATCCGAAATTCTGGGTCAAGCGTTGCCGCCACCTGGAGAGCGGCGAACGGCGCATCCTCAAGCTGGAGTTCTTCGAGAACTTTCCGGTCAGGATCGGTTCCTTCGAGGCCCATTGCTACCGCAGCCCGCAGAAGGAGTCGCGCATCCTCGACCTGACGCGCGGCGACCCCCGCTTCATGCAGGGCGAAACCTTCATGGACGCGGGCGGGCACAACGTGCGCGTGCTGGAGGTGGTCCAGGGCCGCCGCCTGGACACGCTCATCGAGGATCTGGACATGGATCACGAGGCCTACTTCCGGGAGCGCTTCCCGGAGGTGCTCGACCGGTTCCTGGGGGCCTGCGAGGCCCTGCGCTTCCTGCATGAGCGCGGGGAGAAGCACGGCGACGTGCGCCGCGACCACATCTTCGTGGAGTACCAGGGCGGGGGCTGGCGCTGGATCGACTTCGACTACGCCTTCGACTTCCACGAGAACCCCTTCGGCCTGGATCTGTTCGGTCTGGGGAACATTCTGGTTTTCCTTACGGCCAAGGGCACGCCCACGCCCATGAACATCCCGGCAGAGGTGGCGGCCACGCTCACCGGCGGGGACATGTCCATCGTCTTCGGCAACCGGCTGGTGAACTTGCGCAAGCTCTATCCCTACATCCCGGAGGATCTGAACCGGGTGCTCCTGCACTTCTCGGCCGCCAGCGAGGTCTTCTACGACTCGGTGGAGGAACTGGCCGGGGATCTGCGGGCCTGCCGCGCCCGACTCGGACAAGGAGACGCGCCATGAACGAGAAGAACATTCTGGTGGCCTTCGACGGCTCGGAGAACGCCCAGCGGGCCGTGGACTACGTGGCCAAGATGGCCGGGGGAATCCCCGGGGCCAAGGTCCGGCTGCTCTACGTGGAGCGTCTGCCGGAGCGGGATTTCTTCGAGACCGAGGCGGCCTGGAAGGACGCCTGCCGGGTCCAGGCCGACGCCGCGCGCCAGGCCTTGGCCTCGGCCGTGGAACGGCTGAAGGCGGCCGGACTGCCGGCCGGGGCCGTGGACAGCAGCTATCTGCCGAGCTGCCGCTCCCCGCGCAACGAGGCCCCGGCGTGCAGCCTGGGGACGAGCATCGCCCGGGACATCGTGGGGGCCATGGACGAGGGGGGCTTCGGCACCGTGGTCATCGGCCGTCGGGGCGTGTCCAAGGCCGAGGAGTTCCTCTTCGGCAGCGTGTCCACCAAGGTCATGCACCTGGCCAAGGACTGCGCGGTCTGGGTGGTGGCCTGACGGGCCGTTGAAAAAAACGCGCCAGCCTCGTCTTTTTGTCGCGCATCGCCCGCGCGTTTTTTGAACGGCTTGCGACAAAGGATGTCTTCAACGGTCTCCCGAGACCATCCCCGCTGGGAGGCGGCCATGTCCGAAGAGTGCCATCTGGAGGAATACCGGACGCTGCGCAAGGAGATCGACTCCAACCAGCAGATCGTCTCGAACCTGTTCAAGGTGAACGCCTCCGTGACCGCGGGCATCATCGGCTTCGGCCTGTCGGAAAACACGGCGGGCGGAGCCGTCTTTCTCGCCGCCTACGCCCTGCTCATCCCCTCGATTCTCTACACCGCTTCCCAGCAGGAGGTCATCGCGGGCATCTCCCAGTACATCCGGGTCGTGCTGGAGCCGAAACTCGGCCTGGGCTGGGAGCGGTCGCTCTATGTGCTGCGGACGCGCGGGCTTTCGCCGGAAAGGAGCCGGTTCCACAGGGCGATGGTGGGGTTCTACATGATTCTCGCCCTGGTCCCGGTGCTGGCGCTGGCCATGTCCCCCGACATCCCCTTGATGTCGCCGTCGTTCTGGCTGGCGGTCTTGCTGGGCGGATTCACGGCCTTCTTGTCCCGGAGGATACGGAGGGCCTGCGATGTCGGGTTCCACCGCGAATACGCCGAGGCGTGGCGCGCGGCGCTCGGATTGAAGGCGGAAGCGGGGGACGGGTCGGACGGCGGCTGAGGCTGTGCTGGCCTCTTCTCTCCGCCTTTCTATGAATGGGGCGAAGCCCCCGAAGCCCCCGGAGCCCCACCGCCGGCCATGCGCGTCAGCTCGGCCGCGATCTCGGTTTGGCCGAGCCGCCGGCAGCGGGTGTAGGTGACGCCGTCCTCGACCTCCTTGCTGACCAGGAAGTGCCGCTCGGCCAGGGACGCCAGCTGGGGCCAGTGGGTGATGAGCAGCATCTGCTGGCGGCCCGCCAGGGACTTCAGCTTGTCGCCCACCTTGTTCAGGGTGTGGCCGCCGATGCCCGCGTCCACCTCGTCGAAGATGAGCGTGGGCAGCTCGTCCGAGCTTTTCAGGCTGGTCACGGCCAGGAGGAAGCGCGAGAGTTCGCCGCCCGAGGCGATCTTGTCCAGGGGCCGGGGCGGCTGGCCCGGGTTGGGCACCCAGAGCAGCCGGGCGCGGTCCTCGACCAGCCCGGGATAGGGTTCGAAGGGCTCGAAGGCGTATTCCACGCGGGCGTGCTCGGAGAAACCCAGGCCGCGCAACTCGGCCTCCAGGGCGCGGCAGAGCCGTTCCCCGGCGGCGCGCCGGGCCGCGTTGAGCCGGGCCAGGATGTCGCCCAGGCGCTTGGCGGCCGCGGTCTCCTCCTTGTCCAGGCGTTTCAGGTCCAGGCCGCAGGAATCCAGGAAATTCAGGTTCTCGACGATCTCGTCCTTGAGCGCGAGGATCTGCTCCAGGCTCTTGTTCAGCTTGCGTTTGAGCCGGGAAATCTCGAACAGCCGCGACTCCAGGGCGTCCAGGTCGATCGCCTCGCCGTCCTCGGCCTCGGCCCGGCGCAGCCGGTTCTGCAGAGCCTGGAGCCGCAGCCGGAAGTCCTCCACGGCCAGACGCTCCTCCTCGAACTCCGGGAACAGCGCGGATACGGCCTCCATGTCCCGGGCCAGGACCGCCACGCCCTCGGTGAGCGGGGAGTCGCCTCCCAGGATGTCCAGGGCCTCGGACAGGGCCTTGGCCGCGTGTTCGCGGTCCCGGGCGCCCTCCTTGCGGGCCAGCAGTTCCTCCTCCTCGCCGGGCAGGGGATCGACCTTCTCGATCTCCGCGCGCTGGAACTCCAGGAACTCCCGCTGGCGGGCCAGTTCCTCGGTACGGGCCGTCAATTCGCGTCGGCGTTCCAGGATGCGGCGCAGTTCGGAAAGGGTCTCCTCGCGTTCGGCCAGGAGGGACTGTTCGGGCAGGAAGCCATCCAGGATGCGGGCCTGGTAGGCGGGCTGGAGGAGCTTCTGCTGGCCGTGCTGGGAGGTGTGCAGCACGAGGGAGGGCCGCAGTTCGAGCACGGCCTCCTGGGAGCCCAGGCGGTCGCCCAGGTAGACGCGGGAGCGGCCGGTTTCGGCCGAGAGTTCGCGGCGGATGACGAGGTCTCCCTCGGGCCGGGCGAAAAGGGCCTCGACCACGGCTTTTTCCTTGCCCGGCCGGACCATCTCCGCGCCCATGCGCTCGCCGGTGAGGAAGTCGATGGCGCGCAGGATGAAGGATTTGCCCGCGCCGGTTTCGCCGGTGAGCACGTTCAGGCCCTTGGAGAATTCCAGTTCCGCGTCCTCGATGAGGGCCAGATCGCGGATGCGCAGCAGTTCGAGCATGGGTGTCCTTCCAAGGCTCCCTTAAACTCGGCCGGAAAGGGAATCAAGGGCGGCGATCACCGCCGCAGCCTCGGGTCCAGAAGGTCGCGCAGGGATTCGCCCAGCAGGTTGTAGCCGAGCACCGTGAGCAGGATGGCCAGCCCCGGGAAGACCGAGAGCCAGGGCGCGATGCCGAGCACATCCTTGCCCTCCATGAGCATGTTGCCCCAGGACGGGTCCGGCGGCTGTACGCCCAGGCCCAGGAAGCTCAGCGAGGACTCCACCAGGATGGCCCCGGCCACGCCCAGGCTGGCCGAGACGAGCACCGGGGCCAGGGCGTTGGGTAGGATGTGCCGGAGCAGGATGCGGCCCGGGCCCGCCCCGGCCACGCGCGCGGCCAGCACGAAGTCCCGGGACTTGAGGGTCAGGGTCTCGGCCCGCACGAGCCGGGCCACGCCCATCCAGGAGGTCAGGCCGATGACGACCATGATGTTCGTCAGACTCGGCTCCAGGAAGGCGATGACCGCCAGGATGAGGAAGAAGGACGGGAAGCAGAGCATCACGTCCACCCCGCGCATGACGATCTCGTCGGTGAGCTTGCCGAAGTACCCGGCCACCAGCCCCAGGGCCAGACCGATGGCCGTGGAGATGCCCACGGCCACGAAACCGACCCAGAGCGAGACCCGGCCGCCCCAGAGGATGCGCGAGAGCACGTCCCGGCCCAGGGCGTCGGTGCCCAGGGGGTGGGTCCAGGAGGGCGGCTGGAGGATGACGTTCACGTCGATGTCCAGGGGGTCGAAAGGCGCCAACCAGGGGGCCAGGACGGCTGCCAGCGAGATGACGCCCACCAGGCCCAGGCCCAGCACGAGCAGGCCGTGGCGCGAGAGGAACGAGGGCCGTTTCAGCGCGTTCACGCGGCCTCCCCGCCGGAGCGGCGCGCGCGTGGGTCGGCCAGGCCGTAGCCCAGGTCGGCCAGGAGATTGCCCGCCAGGGTGAGCACCGCGCCGAGCACGAGGCTGCCCATGATGAGCGGGTAGTCCCGGGCCATGACCGCCTGGTAGAAGAGCTGGCCCAGGCCGGGCAGGGCGAAGATGGATTCGATGATCACGCTTCCGCCGATGAGCCCGGGCACGGACAGACCGAGGATGGTGATCACCGGCATGAGGGCGTTGCGCAGGGCGTGGCGGAAGATCACGGTCCGTTCGGGCAGGCCCTTGGCCCGGGCGGTCATGATGTAGTCCTGGCGCAGAACCTCCAGCATGGACGCGCGCATGAAGCGCGAGAGCCCGGCCAGGGAGCCGAAGGTGTAGATGAAGATGGGCAGGGCCAGGTGTCGGGCCAGGTCCGCGACCTTGCCCCAGAGGGAGAGGTGCGGGAAGTCCAGGGAAGTGATGCCCGAGATGGGCAGCACGGGCCAGTGGATGCCCAGGGCCAGCATGAGCAGGAGGGCCAGCCAGAATCCGGGCATGGCGAAGCCGATGAACACGAGCACGGTCATGGAGCGATCGAAGGGCCCATTCTGTTTCCAGGCCGAGAGCACGCCTATGGGCACGGCCAGGAGCAGGGTCAGGATCAGGGAGGCCACGTTCATGCCGAAGGTCAGCGGCAGGCGCTCCTCGATCTTGTCCCACACGGGGCGGTTGTCGCCGGACACGGACTGGCCGAAGTCGAAGGTGGCCAGCCGGGCGATCCAGCGGCCGTACTGCACGTGGATGGGCTGGTCCAGGCCGTAGAGCTTTTCCAGGCGGGCCCGGGCTTCGGGCGTGACCGTGGGATTCATGGTGGTCTGGAGGTCGGTGGGCGTGCCCGGGGCCAGGTGGATGACCCAGAAGCTGACCACCGTGATCCCGAGAAAGACCACGGCGATCCAGAGGAGTTTGAGCAGGATGCGGGAGAGCACGCGCATGGGCCTTGATACGCCAGCATGGGCTTGGAATCAATGCGGGAAGGCCCCGCTCGGAGGATACGCGGCCGCCCGGATGCGGCGTCCTGTCCGGGCGGCGTGCGTCCCGGCCGGTTGCGTGCGTCCCGGCCGGTTGCGTGCGCCTTCGGCGCAGGGCAGCGGCTCGCGCAACGCACCGCCCCGCAAGGGAATTTTAATTTTTTTCATCTTTCGTGTTGACAAGTGAAGGTCTGTTGGCTAAACACTCCTTCTGCCATGCGAGTGGGGCTGTAGCTCAGTTGGGAGAGCGCTTGAATGGCATTCAAGAGGTCAAGAGTTCAATTCTCTTCAGCTCCACCAACGTGAAGGACAAGGGCTTCGGATGAGATTCCGAAGCCCTTTTTCTTTGCCCGCCTTCGGGAACGATCGCTTGTTTCTCCTCGGGAGTTCTTGCAGCCTTACGCTTCGCGCAACGCATGAAAAAGGCCGTTCCCCCCGTCCATTGGCGGAGGAACGGCCTCGCGGCGTCGGGAGAAGGCTGGGGTTAGGCCTTTTTCCTGTCGCGCATGAGCACGAAGCCCACGGCCAGGATGCCCAGGGCCAGGATCAGGAAGTGCAGGAACATGTCCTTCTGGATCGCGCCCCAGATGATGTACAGGGAGCCCATCCCCGCCAGCAGCGGGCAGAGGTAGCGGCTGAAGGGGCCCAGGTCCGTGAAGGTCTTCATCACCCAGATGTAGATGGAGATGTAGATCACATAGAGGATGGCGATGGGCAGTTCGGAGACGTCCATGAACTGGCCCCACCAGCCCGCGAAGTTGCCGTACCAGACCAGGAGCCAGAAGCAGGACAGGAGGTAGCCGAGCAGCGCGGAGTTGATGGTGCTGTTGGTCACGGCGTTGATTCGGCGGAAGAACGCCGGGCAGGGGCCCATGTCGCGCGCGGCGATGGAGTACATGCCTCGGGCCGAGCCCATGATCAGGCCGTTGAGCGTGCCCAGGCAGGAGATGATGACGAAGACGGTGAGCAGCGTTCCGCCGATGGTGTTGAACACCAAGCCGATGACCTGGACCGGCGCGGCGTCGCCCGCCTCGAGCACCTGGGCGTTGGTCAGCACGCCGGAGATGCCGAGGTAGTAGAGCATGTAGATGGTCACCACCGCGATGGTCCCCGCGATCAGCGCCCGGGGCAAGGTGCGCTTGGCGTCGCGCAACTCGGCGTTGATGACCGTGGCGATGATCCAACCCTCGTAGGCGAAGGCCGTGGACAGGGTGGCCACGGCGAGGCCGCCCTGGCCCGACACGCCCTGAGCGGTCTGCATGAAGTTGCTCATGGTCATCCCGCTGCGCAGGCCCGCGATGCCGCCCACGACGGCCACCAGGCCCAGGGGGATGAGCTTGATCACGGTGGCGGAAACCTGCCACGCGCCCGCGAGCCTGGGCGAGAAGTAGTTCAGCAGGAAGAAGCCGGTCAGGTAGACGACGGACACGGGCCAGAGGCCGTCCTTCATCCCGAGCAGCCCCACGGTGTATTTGGCCGAGACCCAGGCGAGCACCGCCACCAGCGTGGGGTAGTAGATGAAGGTCATGAACCAGGCCACCATGTAGCCCGCCTTCCTGCCGTAGGCCTGTTCGAAGTAGTCCACCACGCCGTTGACTCGCTCGATGCGGGTGGCGATCTTGGAGAAGACGTAGGCGGTCACGACCATGATCGAGCCGCCGATGAGCCAGGCGAGCAGGGCCGTGGTGAGGCTGCCGCCGGAGGCCTTGAGTACGTCGTCGGCCTTGAAGAACACGCCGGAGCCGATGACGATGCCGACGACCATGGCGGCCGCGGTCCAGAAACCGTATTTTTTTTGTAGGTCAGGCATTGTTTTCTCGCGTTTCCTTGGTGTGGACCCCGAAAAGCGGGGCGAAAACCGACGGATTCCGCCGTCGGCCCAGCTCCTTTCTCACCTTTTCCGCATGTCATCAAGAGCGGCCTGGACAGCCGCCGTCGCACTTCGGAGGGGCGGGGCGAATGCGGGATTCCCGCTGACTCCGCCGGGTCTTGTTCCTCGTTTCATGTCGTCGTGTTCTCCCCGCGACAAAAAAAGAAGGGAATCCTTTTCAATACGCCTGGATTCCCGTGGAACGCCCGCGCACATCCTGCTCCGATATTTTCATTTCTTCAAGAGATAAAGCGGGTTGATCACCGGGCCGGAGGGCTGGGACTGAAGGCCGGAGACTGGGGCGGCGTTTTCGCCGAAGCCCGGTCCCACTGGCGTCCGGAGAGCCTTCGTCCTTGCTTTGCCTGGGACGATCTGGAAGAATCGCGCGCTTTCAAGGCGGTTGACCCTGTTACCGGAAAGGCGCAGCACATGATCCGCGACACGCTCAAGTTCGACGTGGGCCAGACCCCGCCGCCGCACACCACGCTCTGCATCGCGTTCATGCACGTGCTGTTGGTGTTCGACGCCATCATCTTCATCCCCAACGTGCTCGGCAAGACCACGGACATCGCGCCCCAGACCCTGGCCTTCATCACCTTCGCCATCATCATCGTCGCGGCGGTATTCACCTTTCTGCAGAGCCGGACGCGTCTCGGCTTGGGCGCGGGATTCGTGCTCTTCACCGGCTCCTACAGCGCGTTCCTCCTCTGCTCATTGGACGCCGTGAAGATGGGCGGGATGCCCCTGCTGGCCACCATGTCCCTGCTCACGGCGCCGGTGGTCTTCCTGTACACCTTCTTCATCCGCTTCTTCCGGCACATCATCACCCCGGCCGTGGGCGGCGTGGTCATCCTGCTCATAGCCACCTCCATGGTGCCCATCGGCCTCGGGCTCTGGGCCGGCGAGACCGCCTCCGTCACCCGCCTGGGAATCGGGGCCGTCACCGTGCTCATCCTGACCCTGATGATGCTCTTCGCTCCGCCCGCCCTGCGACTCTGGGGACCGCTGCTGGCGATGGGCGGCGGTTACGGCGCGGCGGCCCTCACCGGCGAACTTCACTTCGAACACGCGGTCCACGCGGCCTGGTTCGGCCTGCCGCAACTCTCCGCCTGGCCCGGCCTGGAACTGGACCTCCACTCCGCGCACCTGCCGCTCTTCCTCGCCTTCGGCATGGGCATGGTGGCCAGCATGATCGAGAGCACGGGCAACATCATGCTCGTGCAACAGATATCCACGCGTGACTTCCGGCGGGTGTCCTACGACCGGGTGCAAGGCGGCCTGTACTGCGACGGCCTGAGCAAGATCACGGCCGCGCTGCTCGGCACGGCCGTTCCCTCGCTCTACTGCGACAACCTTCCGCTCATCGAGATGACCGGCGTGGCCTCCCGCCGCGTCGGCGCGGTCGGGGCCGCCATCCTGCTCCTGCTGGCCTTCATGCCCAAGGTCAGCGGCGTCATCCTGGACATGCCCGGCCCGGTGATCGGGGGATTCCTCATCGTCATCGCGGCCTTGTTGTTCCATGCGGGTTTCGGTCTGGTGGCCATGACCCGGTTGAACAACCAGCACGGCCTCATCCTCGGCCTGTCCCTGGTGGTGGGTCTGGTGGCCGGGGGCAGGTCGTTCTTTCCGGGAGTGGCGCCGTCCACCCTGAGCCCGCTGCTCCAGAACAGCGTGGCCATGGGCGGGTTCACGGCCTTCCTGCTGAGCACCCTGGCCTATCTCGCGCCCCGGCGAGGGCTCACGGGCGTTTTTCGGGCCGATCCCGCCGAGGTCCGCTCCCTGCATGACCTGCTGGCCTCCGGCAGACACCGCCTCCACCTGCCCCAAGACCGTTTCAACGTCCTCTCCCTATGCTGCGAGGAAGTCTTCCTGCACATGCTCGGGCAGGGGGGCAGGGGCGGTGAGGACTCCGTGAGTCTGCGGGTTTCCAGAATCGAGGAGGGCTGGTCGGTGGAGATGATCTGCGGGCACATGATGGACGACATCAACAACTTCGCCCTGCCGGAATCCCTGCTGCAGGCCTCGCCGGACGAACTCGGCCAATTGGGGCTGGCGCTCTTCTCGCAGTATGCCCGCGACGTGAAGCACATGGAGATATCCGGCTACTCCTACATCTCTTTCCTGATTTGAGCGTCCGCCGAGCGCGTCCGCCATATTGACCCCGGCGATGCGGTTTGGATATATCGTCGGTATGAATCGGATAGTCCGCATTCCGGCGATCCTGCTGCTTCTGACGTTGTCCTGTTGCGCCTGGAGGTGGGTCATGGCCCAGTCGTCCCCCATGCCCGCCGGAGAGAGCCTGCGCGTGTACGGCCCCGGCGGCCCGTATCCGGCAATGAAGGAGTGCGCCGCTCTGTACTCCGCCCGCGCCGGCATTCCGGTGGAGGTGGTCAAGGGCCAGCCCGACCTGCTCGTGGAGGCCGTCCGCTCCGACGGAGACCTGTTCTACAACGGCGCGGAGTACATGATGGACGACTTCCTGGCCGCCCATCCCGGTGTGCTGGACGCGGCCGGAGTGACCCCGCTCTTCGCCCGGCGCATGGGCATCATCGTCCGGGCGGGCAACCCCAAGGGCATCGCGGTTCCCGAGGATCTGCGGAAACCGGGGGTCGCGGTGCTGGACGTGCGCCTGGAGAACATGGCCGGTCCCAGGCATGATCCGCCGCAGGGGCTGCCCGGGGTGGCGCTCTCCGTGGTCACCGGGGAGCAGGGATTCGCGGCCTGGAAGGAACGGCCGGACCTGGACGCCTGGGTCACCTACCGCACCTGGCACGCCCAGCTCACGGACGGCTCCCTGTTCCTGCCTTTGCCGGGGGCCGAGGGGCTGCGGAGCGTCGTGGCGGCCGAGGTCATCGGAGCGCGGCACCCGGAAGAGGCCCGACGGTTCCGCGATTGGCTGACTTCGAAAGAGGCGCACGCCGTTTTTGTCCGACACGGCTTTGAATAGGGAGGCCGCATGAAGATCCTGGGCATTCACTCCAGCCCCAACGGCAAGAGAAGCCAGACGTTGCGACTGGTGAACGCGGTGCTGCGCGGCGCGGCCGGGGAGGGCGCGGAGATCGAGGTGGTGGAGCTCTGCAAGCTGCGCATCGAGTTCTGCATCGGCTGCCGCAAGTGCTTCAAGACCGGAGCCTGCGTCTTCGACGACGACTACGCGCCGCTGTTGGAGAAGATGCTGGCCGCCGACGGCCTCGTCTGGGGCTCCCCGAACTATTCCTTCTGCGTCACGGCCCGCATGAAGGCGCTCATCGACCGCATGGCCGACGTGATCCATCTCCAGTCCTTCGACGGCAAGTACAGCTGCGCCGTGGCCACGGGCGGCCGGGACGACGAGGTCATCACCCGCTATCTGGCCACCAACCTCATGGATTTCGGGGCATACGTCAGCGGCACGGCCGGAGCCGTGGTCACCCGGGGGCCCGAGGCCGTGGACCGGGCCGAGGCACGGGCTCTGGAGCTGGGCCGGGTTCTGGTGAACGACATCCGTGCCGGGACGCTCTACTTCGACCAACGCCGGGCCATGGACGCCAACCGCCGCGAGTTCCAGGCCAAGATCCGGCAGGCAGGGGAGGCGTGGAAGCACGAGTACGATTACTGGGAGAGTCGGGGCTGGGCCTGACGCGTCTCAGAAGTTCCAGTTCACGGAGCAGCCGCCCTGGAGCGAGGAGTATCCCGTCTGGAACAGTTCGGTGCCCGCGAAGAGGCTCAGGCTGAGCGCATCGTCTTGCAACACCCCCACGTCGCCCAACAGGGCGAGGCTGTCCCGGCCCGGGGCGGGGGACTGGGCTTCGAAGCTCTGGGAGCCGTCCGCGAAGGAGGCCCGCGTGGCCGATGCCTCGTTGACCAGGGCGTGCATCCACTGGGCGCTGAGTCCGGCCCGCAGCATGGCGCGCTCGTTGAATCGCGTCTCGGCGTCCAGGTGTGCGCCCAGGGCCGAGCGCAGGCTGTGATATCCCTTGGACTCCGTCTTCAGCCGCGCCGCGCCGCCGTTTTGCTCGGTCACGTCGGGACGCCAAGTGAAGGCGTAGTCCAGGCCCGCCAGCGGCCCGAGGGTCACCGAACCCAGCTGCCAGTCGTAGCCCGCGCCGAGGTTCGCGGCGCTCGTCAGCCCCGTCCATTCGGCGTCGGCCGTGCGCTGGAATCCGCCGAATGAGACGGAGCGGCGCGTCTCCGCGTTTTCCACGCCCACGCGGCCGATGCCGTAGAGGTAGGCGCCGTTCCACTGCGGCGGCCGCATGAGGGCCTGCGCGCCGAGGTGCAGGCTGTCCGTCTCGGTGGAGGCCCCGTCCTCCGTATGCACGTCGACCCGGCTGTGGATGACGGCCGCGTGCATTCCGGCGGTGAGCCCGCTGTCGAAATGCCGCTCCATGCCGCCGAAGAGGCCCGCGTCGGTGGCGCTGTAGCCCAGGGCGTCGCCGTGCGCCCGCTGGAACCGGGTGCCGCCCACGGGCATGAGGAAGGCGGACCATTCGGAAGTCTCGTCTCCGCCGTTGAGCCCGGTTTCCTGGCCGTGGGGGGCCTGAAGCATGACGCGCAGCAGGGAGCCGGAGAGCATGCGGTTGGATGTCAGGGATGTTTGGGCCGCGCTGTTGTATGCTTCCGGGGAAAGTTGATCCAGGGCGGAGGAGATGGTCGCGCCGCTCGGGGCGGAGAAGTCGAGCGCGGCGACGAGGTCTTGCATGTCGCCCGTGGCCGTGCCCGAGAGGGTGTCGATGGCCGCGCCCACCTGCGCGCCGTTGCGGCCGGAGGCATAACGGCTGTAGGCCCCGGAGGCGCGCGTGGTGGTCACGGTGTATGGCGCGCCCGGCGACATGGTCATGGTGAGCGTGGGCGAGCTGAACGGCAGGAAGGTGTCGATGACGGAGGGCAGGGTGCTGCCCGCCCCTCCCGAGAACATGCCCGCGAAGGGAATGGTCGTGGCGCCCGAGTAGTAGTCCTGCTCGGGAGTGACCGTGACCGTGGCGCCGCCGCCGGCGTTGTGGGCGAAGACGCCCGTGACGTTCAGCTGGTCGGACTCGCCGTCGGCGTTGAACTCCATGAGCAGGTCGCCGTTGTTGGTGAAGTCGCCCGCGATGGAGATCGTGCCGATGCTGTTGCCCGGGGCCACGACGCCGTTGTTGGTGAACAGGCCTGCTCCGGGAGCGGCCTGGGAGGCCGCCGTGCCGTCGCCGTAGAGGAAGTAGGTCGCGGAGCCGCGCAGCGTCGCGCCGGGATGCACGGTGGTCTCCAGGCCGCTGAAGGAGCCGTTGAGCGACAGGTCGCCGCCCGCCGCGTGCAGGTTGAAGCTGGCGGGCCCGGAGATCGTGCCGTCGTAGCGCATGTTGAAGCCCGGGTCGCCTGCGCCGAGCATGGTCACGCCGAAAGTCAGGTCCGTGGCGTAGTCCTCCGGCGGGTTCGGCGCGATGGCGGCGATGTTCCAGGGATTCCATTCCGAACGGATGTCGCCGTCCACGTCCGCGCCGCGCAGGAAATTGATGTTCTCCACGTGCGCGTCGGCCTCGACCATGACGGCCGCGTAAGTCCCGGACAGTTCGCCCGAGACGTTGAGGGCGTTCACGAGCGCGCCGTTCAGGTCCGAATTCATCTTCGTGTAGAAGTAGCGGTCATCGGAATTGGTGCGCGCATCCGCGCCCGCCTGGTAGAAATAGGAGGTGATCCCCGACATGCCGATGCCGAAGTGCGCGCCGATGCCCATTTCACCCTCGGCCCGCACGACGCCCTGGATGTCGACGACGTTCTCCTTGCCGTAGGACACGAGCAGACCGGTGCCGTAGCTGCCGTCGGCCGCCACGGTCACGCCCGTCGGCACGGTCACGGTGTTGCCCACGCCGTCGACGCGGATGCCGCCCGCGCCGTGTCCTCCGGCTGAGATGTCGGCGGCCTGGGTGACGTTCAGCCTGTCGCGGTAGACGTGCAGGCCCGTGGCGTAAGAGGCGTCGCCGCGGAAGCCGTCGGTGTTGGTCACGCTGAGGGCCGTCTCGTCGAGGTAGGCGCCCACGCGCCCGAGGGGCATGGCCGTGTCCGTGGTCAGGAGCCCGCCGAGCCGGGAGGGATAATAGCTCTTGCCGAAGAATTTCTTCAGGTCGATCTGGTAGCCCATGTCCTTGAGCACGGCCAGTTCCACCTCGGTGAAGAGCATGTTCCGCAATGGGGAGTAAGACATGATCGAGCCGAGCAGGGCGGGGTGCCCCAGGGTGTTGCCTTCGTCCAACTCGTAGTCGTCGCCCAGGCCCGCCATGACGGGCATGCCCTGGCCGTTGGTCAGCGCGTCAACGGCGTCCCCGTGAAAGGTGGGGAAAAAAGTCACCTGGCCGGGATGGGTCGCCATCGGGGACGTGGGGTCGGCGTTGAAGTCCGGCATGACGAAGACGCCGTTGGACCGGACGGCCGAGATGGCGGGATCGAAGACGATGTCGCCGTCCACTGCCCGCCTGCCGTTGACGTCGTAAAGGCGCGACCCCCAGGCGGATTTGGCGTTGATGGTCCAGGGCGTCAGATCCCAGGAGGCGGCGCTCTCGTCGGTGCCGATCAGGACGCCGCCCATGTCCAGGGCGTGCATCAGCTCGTGGGTGATGGTGGAGGTGATGGAGGCGTCGTCCAGGAGCTGGCGGGTGACCACCGTGGTGTAGGGAACATTGAAGATGATCTCGGTGTGGTAGCCGTAGAACGGGGCCGGGGCGTAGCACGCGCCGCCGACGATGTAGTTGTAGACGTCGGAGTACGGCCTGCCCGTTTCCGGCGTCCAACTGTAGGCAGTGCCGCTCGGGTCGTCGATCTTGGCCAGGTTGATGATGATCTTCGCCCCCTGGCCCTCGCCGATCCGTTCCACCCAGTAGTTCATGCCGCCCATGATGGAGTCCATCTCGGCCTGGGAAAAGTCGCCGGTGGCCGTGGACGGGGGATGGGGCTGGGGATAGGGTTCGTAAAATGATTCACCGGCGGAACGCACATCCAGAATGAACGGGCCGATCGGGTATTCCGTGGAGGCGGTGGCGGGCGAGGCCAGAGCGACGCAGACCAGCAGGAGGAGGGCGAAGGTCCGTATTTTCATGCGTTGGCCTGTTCCCGCGCCGTTTCATGCCGGAGCCGTCCACCGCCCCGTTTCAGGCCGCGGAGTCGTTGCGGCCATGCGCATGGACCCTGTCCGCACATGCCGAAACCGTCGGCTCCGCGCAATGGGCGAAGCGTGTTTTATGAAGTCATTGTGCCATGTTCAGTTAAAAATTTCAGAATTGAAACTATCGATGTCACTCCGTAATGGCAAGGGCAAATGTCCCTGCGCATGCTGAATGTGAAGGATTTTCGGTTTGGCGAAAGGATTTCTCAAATCTCTGGGCAGAAGCAGGTTCTTGTCATTGCGCCGCAGCGTGAGTGAGCATACGCACGCAATGCGCCGATTGAATTCCGAGCATTGATCCGCAATCGCTGCACAATCGTGTTGACCGCCGCGATACGCCCATGTAGCGTCATGGTGCGTCATTCAACACGAATGGAGGTGCGAGACATGCAAAAGATCATCAAGTCCGTAGTGTTGGCGTGTTGCATGTTGCTTATGTCCGGATCGCTCGCCTTGGCTGACGGGCCGAAGAAGACCCTGCCCGGCGAGCTGACCCTGGAGCAGGCCCAGAAGGTTCTCAAGGCCGCCGTGGCCAAGGCCGAGGAGATCAAGGTGCCCATGAACATCTCCGTGGTGGATTCCGGCGGCAACCTGAAGGCCTTCTACCGCATGGACGACGCCTTCATCGGCAGCGTCGACATCTCCATGAAGAAGGCCGTCACCGCCCGCTACTTCAACATGCCCACCCGGGCCCTGGGCGCGGCCTCCCAGGTCGGGGCTCCGCTCTACGGCATCGAGGTCAGCAACAACGGGCTGATCATCTTCGCCGGAGGCGTGCTCCTGGTGGACAAGAACAACGTGATCATCGGCGCGATCGGCGTCAGCGGCGGCAGCGTGGACGAGGACGAGAGCGTGGCCATGGCCGGGGCCAAGGTGCTCGCGAAGTAGCGCGCGAATCGTTCAGCGGCCGGACCCCGGACGGAGAAGCTGTCCGCGGGTCCGGTTTTTCATTTGCGCCGGGGCCGCATTGTTGGCATGTTGCGTCTGGTCCGCCAAGGGCGCGGACGAAAGGACGGAGCATGGATATCTTTGGATTCGACGCCGGCAAGGCCTGGGACTACGAGAACGGTTTCAACCTGACCTCGGACATCAGCCGCATGGGCAAGATCGTCGCCCACTACGAGCTGTACAAGAGGATCGTCCACCTCCCGGGTCACGTGCTGGAGCTGGGGGTTTTCAAGGGGGCGTCGCTGCTGCGCTTCCTCACCTTCCGCGAAATCCTGGAGTCGCCCCAGTCCCGCAAGGTCATCGGCTTCGACGCCTTCGGCTCCTTCCCGCAGGCCGCCAACGAGGCGGACAAGCGTTTCGTCGAGCGATGGGAATGAGGGGCCGGAGCGGGCATCCCGGTGGAGGAGCTGGAAAAGTCCCTGGCCCTCAAGAAGCTTGGCAACTACGAGCTGGTGCGCGGCGACATCCTGCGGACCCTGCCGGACTACCTCGAACGCAATCCCCAGCTCAAGGTCGCCCTGCTGCACATCGACACGGACATCTACGAGCCCGCCAAGGCCGGTCTGGAGCTGCTCTGGGACCGCGTGGTGCGCGGCGGCCTGTTGGTCCTGGATGACTATGGCACGGAGTTCGGCGGCACCAAGGCCGTGGACGAGTTCCTCCGTGACCGGAACGTGCTCGTCCAGAAACTGCCCCAGTCGCACGCGAGTCCGGCCTTCATCGTCAAGCCGTGACTGGGAATTCCGCGTGATCGCCTCCCTGAGCGCCGGGGCCCTGCTGGGCCTCTCCGCCGGGCTTTCGCCCGGCCCGCTTCTGGCGTTGGTCATGGCCCAGACCCTGCGCCACGGCCCCGCCGAGGGGGCCAAGGTGGCGGTCTCGCCGCTCATCACCGACCTGCCGATCATCCTCGTCTGCGCCCTGATCCTGGCCGCGGTGCGCGGGCAGGGCATGGTCCTCGGGCTGATCTCTTTGGCCGGGAGCGCGGTGCTCCTGCGTCTGGGCCTGGACAGCCTGCGCGCCCGGGGACTGCGACCGGACGCCGTGGGCGTCGAACCCCGTTCGCTCCTCCAGGGGGTGCTGGTCAACGGCCTGAGCCCTCATCCCTATCTCTTCTGGCTCACCGTGGGCATGCCGCTCGTCTACCAGGACTGGGCCCGTGATCCGCTCATGGCGGTTTCTTTCCTGACCGCGTTTTATTTCTGCCTTGTGGGCTCCAAGCTGGTCGTGGTCCTGCTCTGCCATAACTCACGGCGTCTGCTGACCGGTGCTGCCTACGTCTGGACCATGCGGCTGCTGGGTGTTCTGCTTCTGGTCTTCGCGGGTCTTCTCGTCCGCGACGGACTGAAGCTCCTGCATTTTCTTTCGGCCTGATTTTTCTTTTCCCACATTACGTTCTCGAGTCATCCCATCGACCTCTTGGCCGAGGGGTCTTTTTTATCGCGTGATCTCTTGACAGCCGGGGGAACGAAACGCTAACTGTCAATTGTCGACAATATACAAGATAAAGTCGACAAATGACGTTCAGCACCGGGCCGCGAGGCCCCGAACAGAAACCCGGAACAGAGAAGGAGAGCAGCATGAACCTGGCGAAGTTTCCCCGGCGCGGCTACGTGACCGCGCCCACGCCCATCGAACCTCTGCCGCGTCTGTCCAAGTCGCTGGGCGGCAAGGTGAATCTCTGGATGAAGCGCGACGACCTGCTTCCCGGCACGGCCGGAGGCAACAAGACCCGCAAGCTGGACTTCTGCATCGCCGACGCCCTGAAGCAGGGCGCGGACACGGTCATCACCTGCGGGGCCGTGCAGTCCAACCATTGCCGCCTGACGCTGGCCTGGGCCGTGAAGGAGGGCATGCCGTGCCACTTGGTGCTTGAGGAACGGGTCAAGGGCAGTTTCAAGCCCGAGGCGTCCGGCAACAACTTCCTCTTCGATCTGCTCGGCGTGGCGGGAGTCACCGTTGTTCCCGGCGGCACGAACATGATGGGGGCCATGCAGGCGGTGGCCGAGCGTCTGCGCGCCTCCGGGCGCAAGCCGTACATCATTCCCGGCGGGGCCTCCAATCCCATCGGCGCGACGGGCTACGTGGCCTGCGCCCAGGAAACCCAGGAGCAGCTCTTCCACATGGGGCTGGCCATCGACTGCATGGTGGTGCCCAGCGGCAGCGCCGGAACCCACTCCGGCATCGTCGTGGGCATGCGCGGCTGCAACGCGAACATTCCGGTGGTGGGCATCAACGTGAGCCGCACCAAGGAGGCCCAGGAACAGCTTGTGCGCAAGCTTTCCGGCGAAACCGCCGAACGCGTCGGCGTGCGCGGCGGCATCCCGGACGACGACGTGACCTGCTTCGGGGATTACGTGGGCGCGGGCTATTCCCTGCCCACCGAAGGCATGGTCGAAGCGGTTCGCCTGCTGGCCTCCCTGGAGGCCGTGCTGCTGGACCCCGTCTATTCGGGCAAGGCCATGGCCGGATGCATCGACTTGGTGCGCAAGGGGTATTTCCCCGAGGGCTCCAACGTCCTGTTCCTGCACACCGGCGGTTCCCCGGCGCTCTATGCCTACCGCGACGTCCTGGCCTCCGGCTACGACGCGGAAAGGAACGGGTAGACAATCCGGCTCAAGATAGGTCAACCTTCTTCAGGAGGATTCTCCATGGATTCCCCCATGATGGAAAAGCGTCTTGAGATGCACGGCGGGCTGTTCGGCGGCCTGGTGCCGTTGCTGGTCCTGATCTCCGGTCTTGTCTGGCTCTCCGTGGCCGAACGCGGCGGCACCAAGCCCTTCTGGGCCTGCGCCTGGATCGCCATAGTGGCCGGGCTCTTCTTCGCCAAGAACAAGAATGAATACTGTCAGGCCGCCATGCGCGGCATCGGCGACTCCACGGGCATCGTGATCGTCACGGCCTGGCTCTTCGCCGGGGTCTTCGGCAGCCTCATGGCCGCCGGCGGCCTGGTCAAGGGGTTGCTCTGGCTGGGCATGACCACCGGAGCCCAGGGGGCGGTGTTCACCCTGCTGGTCTTCGTGGCGGCCATGCTCTTCTCGCTGGGCACGGGCACGAGCACGGGCACCTGCCTGGCCCTGACCCCCGTGCTGTATCCGGCGGGCTGCTTCCTCGGAGCCGACCCGGCCATGCTGGCCCTGGCCATCCTCTCCGGCGCGGCCTTCGGCGACAACCTGGCGCCCATCTCGGACACCACCATCGTTTCGGCCTTCACCCAGGGGGCCACCATGCGCGACGTGGTGCGCAGCCGGGCCCCATTGGCCCTGGTCGCGGCGGCCATCGCGGCGGTGGCCTTCGCCGTGTTCGGCGGAGGAGGGGTCGCCCGGCCCCTGCCCGAGATCCAGGCCCAGATGGACCCGAGCGGAGCCTTCATGCTCGTCGCCCTGGTCGTTGTGGTGATCGCCGCCCTGGCCGGACGGCACATCATCGAATCGCTCATCTACGGCAACGTGGCCGCGGCGGTGATCGGCATGCTCACCGGCAACATCACCCCGGCGGCCATCTTCTCCATTCCGGCCAAGCGCGGCGACTCCACCGGCATCATCCAGAACGGGATCAACGGCGTGGTCGGGGCGATCATCTTCGCCATCCTGATCCTGGCCGTGACCCAGATCCTGGTGGAAAGCGGCATCATGCGCCGCATTCTGGACCTGGCGGAGCGCTTCATGGCGCGCACGGTCCGCCAGGCCGAGCTGTTCATCATCGGCATCACGGTGCTGGCCTCCATTCCCATCTCGGCCAACGCCCCGGCGGAACTCCTGGTGGGGCCGAGCCTGGTGCGGCCCCTGGGCGAGAAGTTCAACCTGGCTCCGGCGCGGCGCGCCAACCTCATGGACTGCGCCGTGTGCACCGTCTTCTTCACCCTGCCGTGGCACATCGTGGTCGCGGCCTGGTACGGGGCGGTGGTCTCCTCCTCCGCCACGTACGGGCTGGAAGCCCCCTCGGTGGGCATCGCGCTTTACAATCCCTACTCCTGGGCCCTTCTGGCGGTCATCGTCTTTTCGGCGATCACCGGTTGGAACCGGCGCTACGCCGCCGGGCAGGCCTGAACCCGATCCGCATCCCGCGCATCATGGGAGGGCTCCGGCCCTCCCTTTTCCTGTCCGACGGAGTTTCCGGCGTGATCGCCGGGGCCTGTTGCGTCCCCCCGCCGGTGCTGCTAAAAAGGCGCAGTTCGCCGGCGGGGAATGGAGCGTGTTTCCCTCCCACCGGGGCCCTTTGGCTCCATCGCGGCGGTAATTCCCCTCGACCGGCCCGTTCCGACGCGGGTATGTGGACCCTATGCCGATCAGCAAACAGACCTACGGCGAACAGGTCGTTCAATACATCAAGCACGCCATCCGCGCGGGTACGCTCCGTCCGGGCGACCGGATCAGCGAGGAGCAACTGGCCAAGGAGCTGTCCGTCAGCCGGGCCCCCATCCGCGAGGCCATGCAGATGCTGGCCAACGAGGGCGTGCTGGTCTCCGCGCCGCACAAGGGCAAGCGCATCACCGAGATGTCGCCGCAGGAAATCCGCGACAGCTATTTCATCGGCGGAGCCCTGGAGGGCGCGCTCGCGGCTTCCTCGTTGTCGGCCTACACGGAAGACGATTTCCGCCGGATGGGGGATATCCTGGAGCGCATGCGCACCTCCCAGCAGGACCCCGTCAATGTGGAGATGCTGGAGGAACTGGACAACGAGTTCCACGGCATCATCTTTTCCCGGACCTCCAGCCGCATGATCGTGGACATCATCCGCCGGTCCTGCCAGGGCGTGTCCAAGCTGCTCTATTATCCCCGCTGGAAGCGGCTCTTCTCGCGCAGCGAGGTCTACGAGCGGCATCAGAAGATCATCGACGCCCTGCGGTCGGGCGATGTCGCGCGCATCGAGACCACCTTCCGGGACCACTACAACGAGATCGGCGAACGCATGTCCCGCAGCGGCCGTGATCCGGGATGAACCATCGGCCTCTGTTTTTGATCCTTCCTCAATCCTGTTTCGACGGACTGGTGTGTTTGGGCGGGCATGGGCCCGGGGCGGACACGCGTTCCGTGGAGTTCCGCGCGCATATTGGAGTACCGGCCAGGCGAGGATCAGGAGTAGAGCGCCCGGATGCGGCGGAAGAGGGCGGGCTTACGGTCGTATTGATGGACCAGGGCGGCCGGGAGTCCGGCGTCGTTGAGCACCTCGCCCGCCTCGGACAGTTCCGGTTCCCCGGGTTTGGAGCCCAGGGTCAGGATCGGCCCGCCGTTGCCCAAGAAGCATAGGCCCGGCGGCGGGTCGCGGCGCAGGAGGTGGTTGTGCAGCCCCTGGTCGTATCCGGCCATGCGCGGGCCCGGCGTGAAGGGCAGCAGCCGCGCGGTCATGCGCTCCAGGTAGTCGAGCACCGCGCCGGGATCGCCCACGCTGGTGCCGGAGCAGGACAGGGGCTCGGCCGCCACCTCCGCGAGCGCGGCGTCGCCCAGATGGCCGCGCAGCCAGTGCGAGGTGTGCGGGCAGGAGCCCACGCTGGCCGAGGGGGCTTCCAGGGCGGCGCAGAATGCGCCGGGCCAGTCCACGGACGCCGGGTCGCGCTGGAAGACCACGTCCCGGGTGTCGGTGAGCAGCACCCGGCCGAACTCCCGTCCATGCTCCCGCAACCAGTCCCGGTAGAGGAAATAGCGCCAAGCGTTGTAGGGAACGTGCTCCATCTCCGCCGGGCGTTTGAAGAGCAGCGTTTCCACGCCGTGGGGCTCCAGGCGCTCCGCCTCCCTGGTGGTGGGCGAGACGAAGAGCAGGCAGCGGCCTCGGAAGCCGGAGCGCTCCAGGGAAGCGGCGAAGGGCTTCATGTCGCCGTAGTGATATCCGGCGGCCAGACCGAGGACGAGAAAGGCGTCGGACATGGAACCTCCTGACGACCGCCGAGGCTAGCCCAGGGGCGGGGGCGGGTCAATTCCATCGGGAACCGCGGCCCCGTTTCGCGCTTGCCTTTCGCCGTCGTGGAAAGCAGGATATGATTCCGCGCATCCGAGTCCCAAGACGAGAAACCGTCTCCAACCCGCCGTAAGCCCGGCGGTTCATGAGGTCGGCCAGGATGTCCACCTACTATGACTCGTTGTTGGAACGCCTCCGGGCCCTCATCGACGCGGGGTTGGATGCGCGGAGCACTGGCCGGGCTCTGGAACTCTTGGGCGGTGTCGCTCCGGCCGAGGAGGCATTGGAGCAACTGCGGCTCTATAACGAGACCTTGCCCAAGGCCGAGGAGTTCCCGTTCACTCGGCAAACCCGGTTCCTGCACTTCCTTTGGGATGCATTCGACAAGCTGCCCCGCTGTCTGTCCGTGAATTTCTCCATTCCCTTCCGCAGACTCCTGGCTGAGCGGCTTTTCGCCCGGTGCGGCCCGGGGTTCATCTGCGAGGAGAACATGCGTTTCAACTTCGCGGCCCTGCTGCGCGTGGGCGAGGGCGTGTTCATCAACCGGAATGTGTTTCTGGACACCAAGGGCGGAGTGGAGATCGGCGACTTCGCGGCCCTGGCCGAGGACGTGCGTGTCTTCTCCCACGGCCACTCCGAGTCCTCGCATCTGGAGCGGAGCTACGCTCCGGTGCGCATCGGCGCCTACGCCAAGGTCTACTCCGGGGCCGTGATCCTGCCCGGGGTCACGGTGGGCGACGAGTCCATCGTGGCCTCCCATGCCCTGGTCAACCGTGACGTGCCTCCGGGCATGGTGGTGGCCGGGATGCCCGCCAAAATCATTCGCGAACGCCGTTCCGATGGCCGCCACGGCGTGGACCTGGAGCATATCTGGCTCTATTGATTCGGCGTGGGGCGGGTCAATTTTTTCCAAGACGGGCCCGCCCTCGGGTGGTAGAGAGGGACGCATGGCGCATCATGAGGGTATTCCGGGCCTGGAGGAGGTCCGTTTCGCCCGCGACGAGGATCTGGGCGGTCTGGAGGTGCGCCTGGCGCGCTACAAGGACTTCGCCTTCGCCAACCACTGGCACGACTGCTATTCCATCGGCGCGGCCCTGAGCGGCGGCAGTCTCTGCATCCGTAACCGCGAGAACAGCGTCATCCAGACCGGTCAGCTCTGCCTGCTCAATCCGGGGCAGGTGCATTCCGGCATACCCGCGCGCGACGTGGGCATCACCTACCTCATGTTCTACGTGGACCCCGAGGAGATGCGCCGG
>Ga0265295_1003258_pt1 | contig 24070 bp, 21 predicted proteins | sample Munlansysbiofilm_FD_192503 | JGI IMG/M metagenome (GOLD analysis project Ga0265295, IMG submission 192503) | Leachate microbial communities from a municipal landfill in Southern Ontario, Canada - Methane capture system biofilm | ecosystem: Engineered > Solid waste > Landfill > Unclassified ...
GAAAGCTACCGTGTCAAAAAAATGAACTGATTTATGGTTCTACTTTTGTGTTTATCGTAGGATGACTGTCTCCACACTCCTGATCATGGTATCCATCTCATGCTCTACAGGAAGAGGCCTCTTGGTGAAGGCCCATCCAGTGATGGCCCCCTCGCTGTTGCCCGTAACCCGCTCAAGGGTAAGGGGGGTGGAGGAGAACTGCTGCAGAATCCTGCCCTCCATCTTTGGATAGAGGGAGGAGCACAGCACAGCAAGGATCGCCTCTTCTGAGAAACGCTTGAACTCTTCATACCACCCTGATTCCTTGATATGTTTTGTAAGGCTGTAGTCTAGGAGGGTGCTTACCAATAGAGCTGCCTTGCCTTCAGGGGCCAAGGAGGCATCACGCATGGCAGGGCAGGAGATCTCATAGGTTGTGTAGGCATAGTATGCAGAAAGCCACTCCTTGATGATCGCCTTGTCCTTCTCTGTTGCACTGCCTGGATCTTTTTCCAATACCTGTGCAAGGGCTGAGCCATCAATGTGGGATAGTCCGGTTTTCAGGGGTGTGTAAAAGAGGTGGGCACTTGCTATCCCGCTGAAATAGGAGACAGGCAGGTCGATGGCAAGGTAGAGGGAGAAGATGGAATCCCCTCCCTTGAACTGCTCCAGGGTATCACGTTTCTGAAGCAGGGTCCCTTGCAGGTGAATATCTGAAATCTTGTCATATGCAATGTTCCTGTAGAGCGTCTTCAGGTCGGCGGCCCAGATGAGCTGGCTGTATGTGTAGGTGTTTCCCTTCTGGTCGCTGACGGTGTTGGCAGCAACATCAACGGCGACAATGGTGCTGTTGAGCACGATCGACCCCCCCTGCCCTGTAAAGAATGCCTCCATTGCCTTGGGAACAGCCCTGGTTCCACCCTTGGGGTAGTTGTAGTCCAGATAGAGGCTGAAGTAGCTCAGGGCGAAGAAGGTAGGGGTCTCCTTGAAGAAGTGTTGGGCGATGATGTCGATGAGGGCTTGGTTGTTAGTGAATTTCTTCAGGTGCTCCTCAACCGGTTGCTTGAGTTTGGCTACCTTTGGCATGGAGAGCTTGTACTTTACAAGCCACGGCAGCAGTGTCCGGGTGAGATACTTCAGGTCTTTGAAGGAATCGAGCAGGAGGGGGTTGTCGATCCCGTAGAGGATGTGCATATACCCCATGATCTTGCGGATCTCCTCTTTGATAAGGGCTATGTCCTGTATGTTGTCAGGGAACTGCCTTCCCAGAAGTTTTGCATATTCGTCAAGGCTTTCCGGTTTGTCGACCTCGATCATCTGGTCGGCTACCCCCAGGGTGACTGAACTCTTGATGAACTCCATTTCAATCCCCAGTTGCTCTAGCATGGGGAATATGATGCCCGAGTTCTCTATCGAGCGGATTCCCTGGTCAAAGACAAAGCCTCCTCGTTCAAAGGAGTTGGCATTTCCTCCCAAGGAGGCATGTTTTTCACACAAGAGCACTGTCAGGTTCTCCCTTACACAGTAGGAAGCTGCGGTCAAGCCAGCAATTCCTCCCCCAACGACCACTACATCATACTTCATTGCATCTCTCCTGTATCAAGCTCTGTTTCGCCATAGCGGGCGATACCCATAAGGATTCTGTAGGACAACCACCTTTCTCCATACTCTCTTTTGGTACGTTTGGGCCTTTGAAACCAGAAAGGCTCTGAACCGACTCCCGCATTGGTCGGCTGTACGTGCGGGTCCTGCTTTCCTTGGTTCCCTATGCTCACCAAAAAAATCTCTTTTGCATACTATCATACTGAAAAGTAAAAAGGGAAAAAAGGAATCGATATCTGTTGAAATTCTCTCGCATCTCCCAAGCGATCGTGCTATACATCCTGCAAGGGTCCATTGGAATGCCTTGTGGATGAAATGGTGGCTGTTGCATGGCTGTGCAAGCAAAGCACAGATTCCCCCTCATATGGGGAATCTGTCACCGCGTCTTTTATTTTCTTTTCTTGGTGTTTTTCTTTTTCTTTTCATTCTTTCTCACCATGGCCTCGATAGCCTTGTCAGCGGCAAGCTTTCCTGTGAGTACCGAGATAGGCAGCCCAGATGGGCTGAAGGTCCATTGGCCTGCCTGGAAGATGTTCCCTACCGGCGTATGGGCGCTCTTCATGATCTTCCTCATTGCATGGGGTACCGGCACGGGCCTCTTTGTATAGGCCCACCCTGTGATGGTCCCATCGCTGTTCCCTGTTTCCCGTTCGAACGTGAGAGGGGTGGAGGAGAACTTCTGCACTATCTTGTTTTTCATCTCAGGATAGAGGGAGGAGCAAAGGACTTCCACCATCAGGTCTTCTGCAAACAGTTTGAACTGGTCATACCACCCTGCCTCCTTGATATGTTTGGCGATGCGGTAGTCGAACAGCGTGCTCACCATGAGAGCACTCTGTCCCTCTGGGGCCAAGGAGGCATCACGCATTGCCGGACAGGAGAGTTCATAGGTCGTATGGGCCAAGAATTGGGCAAGCCAATTCTTAATGATGATCCTGCCCTCGGCCTCTGCCATGCTGGGATCCTTGGCAAGGACCCTGGCCAGGTCATCGCCCTGTATGCGAGCGATCCCGGCATTGCTTGGTGTGTAGAACAGATGGGGATGAGAAATGTTGCTGAAATACGAGGGTGGAAGGTCTATGGCAAGGTAGAGGGCGAAGATGGAATCCCCTCCCTGGTACTGTTCGAGCCTGTCTCTCCTGGCAAGTAGCTTTTTCTTGCCAGGAGAGACAGGAAGCTCCTCATATTTGATGTTCCTGTAAAGGGCCTTGCTGTCAGCAGCCCAGATGAGCTGGTTGTATGAATAGGTGTTGCCCCCCTGGTCTGTAAGGGTGTTGTTTTCACTATCAATGTGGGTGATGGTAGTATCGGTCAGTACAGAGCCACCATGGGAGATGAGGAAGGCCTCCATCGCCTGGGGTATGGCGCGTGTCCCCCCTTTGGGATAGTGGTAGTCCAGATAGAGGCTGAAATAACTCAGGGCGAAAGAGGCTGGAATCTCCTTGAAGAAGTGCTGGGCTATGATGTCGATGAGGGCTTGGTTGGTGGTGAACTTCGCGAGGTGTTTGTTGACAGGGCCTCTGAGCTTTGCAACCTTAGGCATGGAGAGCAGGAATCGGAAGGACCAGGGCAGCAGCGTCCTGGTCATGTAGGTGATGTCAGTCATTGAGTCCAGCAGCAGGGGGTTGTCTATCCCATACAGGACATCCATATAGCCCATGGTCTTTCGGATCTCCCGCATGATGAGGTCAATGTCCCCCGTATTGCCGGGAAACTGGTTTTTCAGAAGATCAGCATAGTCATCAAGGCTTTCTTTCGAATCGATGTCGGTGATCTGGTCCGCCACACCCACCGATACCAGGCTTCTGCTGAACTCCAACTCTATGCCAAGCTGTCTGAGCATGGGGAAGACGATGCCTGAGTTCTCAATGGAGCGGATGCCCAGGTCATATACAAAGCCATCCCGCTCAAAGGAGTTTACCGTACCACCGAGCACAGCTTGCTTCTCACACAACAGGACAGAAAGGTTCTCCCTCGCACAGTAGGAGGCGGCTGTCAGGCCTGCTATACCCCCTCCGACGACTACAACATCATATCTCATGGGATGCTCCTTATGTTCAGCAGACCATCCCCATTTGTCAGGCTGATAGCCATGTTGGCTTCACCCCCTTGGGTGGTCACCTTATAGATACACTCTCTCTATAGGAGGCATTTCATAGTAGCATGCCCAAAGGGAGAAGTGGTACAAAGAACTATGGGAACAATAGAAAAGTAGGAAACTAAGGAAACAGAGAAAAAATAAAAAAGGATGGAAAAGAAAAAACCGACTTGCCCTTATACCATGAAACTGTGTATCTGTATAAGATGTTTTTGATATACGACAGAGGTTGGGCTCAAAATAACAAATCAATGGAGTGATGGAGCAAACCATAAATATCTTTATTATAATGAACTACGACGCAAAGTAGTGAAGGGAAGCGAGTGATTGAGCCCATGCCCGTCCTGGCATATGGTCCAAACGTTCCTGCGTGCTGTATATGCTTGTCCTGCTTATGTAGTATAAGGAGAGTAACGTAGGAGTCACCCATGAATACCCGAAAGGTTGAAAACAAGAACCTCTTGCTGGACAGAATTTCCAGGGAGCTCGATTCGAATGAAGAAGCCCAGTACTACACCCGGGTGGTCATCGTAAGGCTTGCCCTTGCAGGACTCCCTGTGGAGGAGCTGGCCACCCTTTCGGGCAAGTCGGTAGCCTCCATCAACTTGTGGATTCGATTATTTCTAGAATCAGGTTCGGAAGGACTGGAGCTGCACCAGGGCAAACACCCGAAGCTGAGTCTGCTTCTGTTGAAACAGATCAAGTATGACCTCAATTGTGCACCCTCAGCCTTCGGCTACAGCAAATCCTCCTGGACAGGAGCCTTGCTCAGCGAGCATATCGCCCTGATGTACACCATGAAGCTCCATCCCAGGCAGTGTCAGAGAATCTTGGCAGAACACAAGGAACAAGCGAAGAGGGAATGAGGTTGATGTGAGAAATTCCCCATCGTTCAGCATGCCAGGATTTTTTCCCATAGGGTCTCCGATGACCTGCTTGTTCAAAGAGAAGTGTCCAGCTACCTCAAGTCGTTCCAATTGAACACGTAAGGGCAACCTGTTCAGTACGGCTTTTTTGTCTCTTTCTCTCAATGCTGAAAACACCTTGTGTGAAGTCCTCATGCAATTGTATCAGGTAAGCTGAGTTCATCACCTCTGAGGTGAAATCTAAAACTGCTGAGATGAAGAGGATGAGATACCAGCACATGGTTACCCTTCCTGGAAAACAGGACTCGAATAATAATGATAGCTAAGAGTAGCCTTATGTGTGCATTGAAATTAATTTCTGTTGGAATTGAAATATTACATTTGCTTTCACGAGAAAACCAACCTATAGTGGACTTGGGTCTGAAATAAATTACACATCTTTAATTTATTTCAAGAGAGGTGGTGATGAGTATTCTTGATAACACTAAGTTTATGTTTGCCGTGTGTGAAATGTTCTACATGCAAGGTTTGAGCCAAAAGGAAATCGCAGGGAAGCTCAATATTTCCCGTCCCCAGATTTCAAGGATCATTGCGAATGCAAAAGAGAACAACCTGGTATCCATACACTTGAATTATGAAAATCCTGAAGAGAATCATTACCAACAGCTGATCAAGGATCGATTCAATGTACCTCAGGTGTATGTCTATGATATCGGCGATTCATCCAAGGAAGATGCGATACAAAGGCTGGCAGAAAGCTCCAAGGACCTCTTTGATGTAGTCATCAAGAACAATGAAAAAGTAGGAGTTATGGCAGGGCGCACCATCAGTGCCCTCTCTTCAGCTATAGGGAACAGCAAGAATAGAGGGCTTGAGTTCGTTGCCTTGTGTGGAGACTCCTTCAGTGATGGTGAAGATTGGAATGTAAACAGCATTGTGCAGAAATTCGCTAGCAAGACGCATGGTAAAAGCTACACGTTCAGCGCTCCAAGATATTTGAACAGTGCAGCTACAAAAAGCCTTTTGCTTGGCGAGCCCAGTATCATGAGGATCCTTGAACTGGGAAAACAGTGCGATGTAGCGCTGTTGGGAATCGGAAACATTGAATTGGATTCAACAGGAATCGTTGCAGGGAATCTGAGCAACTCAGACCTGAATAAACTGCGGGAAGATGGGGCCGTTGCAAATATCTGCTCTTCCTACATTGACAAAGAGGGGAATGTTATCCCTTCACACCTGGAAAATAAGATACTTGGCCAATCGATCCTAGACATCATCTCTATGAGGAAAGTTGGGATCGCAGTGGGCAAAGAGAAAACAGAAGCGATAAAGGCTGTATTGAAAGGAGCATTCTTAGATACCTTCATCACTTCGTTGGATACTGCTATTCATTTGCTAGGAAATGAAAAATACAAAGGAGATTGAGAAAATGAAAACAAAGACGACTATTTTGTTGGTACTGCTGATGGTGATGGTGATGGCTACACCGTTATTCGCTCAGGGTTCAAAGGGGAGCGCTGTGAAGCAAATCTCAATTTGCACACCGTACCTCTCATCTGTTACAACCAAACAGATGACAGATCTTATGAAAGGCAAGTTGGAGGCCAAAGGGTATAAGGTTTCAGTATATGACTCTGCAAATGATACCAGCAAGTTTGCATCTGATATTGAGACAAGCGTAATTTCCAAAGTGGATGCCATCATCATTGTAAGTGCGGATCCCAAGCTGAGCGAATCCCAGATCAAGGAAGCAGCCAATGCAAAGATCCCCGTATTTGGTTGTGATGCCGGGTACATTGACGCCATGCAGATGAATGCTACAAGTGACAACTACCAAATGGGCGAGATGATAGCATCCTATCTGTTTGATACGATGGGAAAAGAAGGAACCGTAGTTCATCTTACCCACAGGCCACACCCTGGAGTGGTGAAGCGTTCGATCGCAATGGAAGACTTGCTTCCAAAATACCCCAACATCACCCTTGTCGGCGAACATCATGTGGATGTCCCTAACCAGATCAACAACTCCAAGGTGATAGTGGAGAATATCCTTACCACCTATCCGCAGAAGGGTTCGATAGATGCAATCCTCTGTGCTTGGGATGAACCGGCAATTGGTGCCACCCAGGCCTTGATGGAAGCCGGAAGGGATGAGGTGTTGGTTGTTGGTGTTGATGGCAATGAACAGGCTATCAAGCTGATCAATGAATCGACCAACTTTATCGCTACTCTTTCCCAGAATTTTGAGAACATGGCCGAAATCGTAGTAACGGAAGTTGCCAAAGTACTGAATGGTGAAAAGGCTGCTAAGGGTGAGGTATTCGCCCCTGCACTGCTCATAACAAAATAGATATCGGCAGCGCATCCTCCTTCTCTCCCCATGCAGATGGGGAGAGATATATAAAGATGAATGGGAAGCATATGATAATTGAAACACGTGCCTTGTCCAAGAAGTTTGGTACCATGTTTGCCTTGCAAGATGTCAATTTCTCCGTGAAAAAAGGGGAAATTCATGGATTGGTTGGTGAAAATGGGGCTGGAAAATCGACTCTGATAAAAATTCTTACAGGTGTCTACCACCTGACCGGTGGGGAGGTGCTTGTAGATGGTAACCCGGTCACCATTACAGACCCTACCATGAGCAGGAACCTTGGCATCAACGTCATACACCAGGACAGGAATCTGGTCCCATCCTTCAATGGGGTGGAGAACATCTATCTGGGTCTTCCAAGCATCAAGAAACACCTGGTCACCGTCGACTTCAAGAAAATGAAGGCAAGAGTCGAAAAGGTCATGGAAGAGTATGGGATAGAGGTTCCCTTGGAAGCATTGGCACAAGAGCTGAGCCCCCCTCAGAAAACATTGCTTGAGATTGTTCGGGCGATGATGACGCAATGTAAGCTGCTGATCTTAGATGAGCCCACAGCATCTCTTACTGATAAAGAGACTGCCATCCTGTTCAACATAATCAGGAAACTGAACGAAAAGGGAACGACAATCCTTTACATCACCCATAGGATGGAAGAGATCTTCCAACTTACCGACAGAATAACAGTATTCAAGAATGGCAATCTGATACAGACGGTTCAGACAAAAGAGACCTCTAAGGACCAGCTCATCGCCCTTATGACAGACAATTGGAAAAGCTCCAAGAAAGAGCTGTCAGAAAAGAGGTTCCATCGGGTCCTTTTTAGTGCCAGTCATATCGCAACCACCAACAATGTTGTTTTGGATGCCTCCTTGGAGGTGCATGCAGGTGAAATCCTAGGCATATTCGGTTTGGCTGGTAGTGGCAGGACTGAACTGCTTGAAGCTTTGTATGGATACAAGGGCATACAGGATGGACAGGTGAACTTCAAAGGTGAGCAAATCACCAGCTTTTCTCCAAGCCGCTCAATACAAAGGGGTATCGTCCTTATTCATGAGGATAGGCGGGGGCACTCTCTGATCCTTTCAAGAAGCATCAAGAATAATATTGTCCTTCCCATCATTGACACCTACGTCAGCAAAGGGTTTTACCAAAGTAAAAAGGAACGGGCCGATACGCAAAAGAAGGTTGATGAAATGAATATAGTCTGTCAGGGAATAGACCAGCCCGTGTATGAGTTGTCAGGAGGAAACCAGCAAAAGGTAGTGTTCGCCAAATCGCTCATGTCCGGCCCTGATTTATTCTTATGTGATGAACCAACCCAAGCCGTCGATGTCAAGACACGGGAAGAGATCCATACCTTGTTGCGCTCTTGTGCAGATACTGGAAAGGCTATTGTCTTTGTAACAAGTGATTTGCAGGAAATGTTGGAAATAGCTGACAATATCCTCATCATGGCCAACGGAAAAACTTGGGAACTGTTACCCAATACCAATCTTACGAGTGAGCAGATTTTACATCTTTGCTATGAAAAAAGGTAACCTATGAAAAATACTTTGAGAATGAAACGACCAAACATGAAGATGGTCATGCAGTCCTATGGCACTATTTTTTCCTTACTCCTCATAATAATGATATTTGGAATTTTAAGGCCAAGGGTGTTCTTCTCTTCAGCCAACTTCTGGAATATAAGTCGTCAGATGGCCATTTTGGCAGTGATATCCCTTGGGACGACATTGATCATGAATGTTGAGGAGTTTGACCTTTCCATTGGAACCATCGCATCCTTTAGTGGGGTACTGGCAGCAGTGCTTGCCATCAGGGGAGTACCCTTTGCTACTGCATTGGTCCTTGGGGTCTTCATAAGCGCACTCATCGGGTTTGTCAATGGATTCATTGTCACCAAGTTTAAGGTGATGTCATTTATCATTACCCTTGCTATGAGCAGGGTCATCTATGGATTCACCTACTGGCTTTCAGGCGGTGCAATCATATTCAATGGCATACCGGAGAGCTTCAAAGTGATAGGCACTGCCAAGCTGGGAAGGATTCCTTATCTCACCATCCTCATGGTGATTTTGGCATGTCTCTTTTATTATCTGACAAAGCACACTGCATTCGGAAGGAAGCTGTATGCTATTGGGGGGAATGAACAGGCCAGCAATGTTGCAGGGGTCAAAGTCGATCTCTACAAGACGCTCGCTTTTACCATTGCAGGTGCTATGGCTGGATTCGCCGGTGTACTGCTAGCCTCTCGCGTCGGATCAGCGGCCCCAACGGCAGGTGATTCCTACACCTTGAATGCCTATGCAACAATTTTCATCGGTAAGACTCTGTTTAAGGAGGGAGTTCCCAACATAATCGGAACTGTTGTAGGCGTAGCCATTTTCACAGTCCTTGCCAATGGACTGACCATCATGCAGGTGCCGACATTCATCCAAAACATTCTCACCGGCGCTGTCATCGTTTTTGCAGTAGTAGGACAAAAGATAGGAAGTAAAGAAAGTGTATAAAACCATTCATTCAAAACGGACACAGCACGCTATCTCACAAGAGAGAAAATTTATTATCGGATATGTTCTGGCCGGATATAAGGACGAGACGCAATTTTTTGAGACGCTCACCATTTGTGAGGAGCACCATGTTGATATCCTGGAAATTGGGTATCCTTCGCTACATCCTTATGCTGATGGCTCGGTTATCAGTGATGCGCACAAAGCTGTGAATTTTGAGAAGGCCACCTCATTGGAGTACTGGAAGCAGATCAGGGCGCATACTGATAAGCCAATCTGGGTTATGGCGTATCATGAAGACTTTATAGCCTCGGATGTCTACAAGGACTTTGCCAAATATCGCCTGGTTGACGCCTTGGTCATTCCTGATGCTGATCATCAGACGCGATTGCGCCTTCAGCAAGAGGTGAAGGAGTCTGGAATTGACATCATTGGGTTTGCAAACCCCCACATGGATGAGGACGAGCTTTCAACTGTTCTTTCACAGTTTCCCCTTGTATATGAGCAACTGTATGTAGGGCAGACTGGCACTGAACAGAAGGAGGCGATGTATCAGCAGATGCTTGGCTTTACCTTGGAGAAGTATCCACACGTCATCTGCTTTGGGGGGTTTGGATTGAATACCCCCCAAAAGATACAGCAAGTGCTCAATGATGGTTTTAATGGGGTTGTAATAGGGACGGAGCTAATCCGACAAGTGAATAGGTCACCTAGGCACTTGGCGTCTTTCCTTAAGGAAGTTGATGAGGTAAAGCATGATAGCAGTCTTTGACATCGGAACGAGCGCTATCAAGGGAATTGTCCTGGATGGAACACAAGCCGTCGTGTACTCAGCAAAGAAGGAGATAAGGACGATTCGGGATCAACAGTTCATCGAGCAGGATCCCAATGAGTGGTACAAGGCTTTCTGCTCCATGCTCAAGGAGTACCAGGAAAAGACAGGCTCTATCAAGGAGATCGGGTCGGTCATTATGTCAGGACACATGCAGGACGTCATCTGTGTAGACCAACAGGGAGATGCAGTACGTAATGCCATTATGTATAATGACCAGAGGGGGGCTTCCCATCTCCATTTGATCGCCGATGTGATAGCTCAAAAGACCAGTGTTGAGATGAATGGAACCATTCCCCTGCCAAAGCTGCTGTGGATGCAGGAACACGAGAGGGGTGTGTTGGACAGGACACACAAGGTCCTGAACTCAGCCAAAGACTATATCATTGGAAAGCTGACCGGACGGTTTGTCAGTGATGTGACAAGCCTCTCTACAAGTGGCATGCTCGACATACGAGAAAGAACGTATGTGCAAGAGGTGAAATCATTGGGGATAGACCATGCCCTTCTTCCTGATATCTGCTATGCAGACGAGGTCGTCGGCCTGGTACTGCCAAAGGCGTCCGAGCAAACCCTTCTTTCAGAAAACGTGAAAGTATACGCAGGGTGTGGTGATGCCGGATCTACCACACTCGCTAGCGGTATCATCAATTCAGGTGAGTTGAACATCAATCTGGGAACAAGCGGGTGGGTAGCCGCCATATCACTGGCACCTCGCCAAGGGGTCTTCAATCTTGTAGCCATCAATCGGGGGATGTATATAAATGTAATTCCTGTGCTCAATGCTGCGTCAGTGCACAAATGGATTGCAACCCTGATATTTCCCGATGACCCAAAAAAATATGACAGGCTCCATGACCTGCTCGCTCAAAGTGGCGATACAAGAACAGAGTTGTTTTGCCTCCCTTATCTGGCGGGAGAGAGGTTTCCTGTAGCAGATACCTCCATTCGGGGCTCTTTTATCGGCCTTGATGGGAGTACAACCTCCAGAGATATGGCCTTAAGTGCCCTTGAGGGGGTTGCGTTCTCCCTCAAACAGGGTTTTGAAAAGCTTGAAGTAGTGCCAAGCAAGATATCCCTCATTGGTGGGGGAGCTGAAGAGAGCGTGTGGAATCAGATTTTTGCCAATGTGTTTGATACCCCCATCACCGTATTCTCTGATTCAGAATACTTGCCAAGCATAGCACTAGCTGCTGCGGTTCTGTTGCATGAAGGCAAGATCTCTTCCTATCAGGATTGTATTGATTCTCTTCTCACCAGGCAGGGGTGTACAACGTTTATCCCAAAACCGGAGTCGGCCGTGTATTATCGAGCAGCATATGAACAGTTCAAACTGATCTATCCCGCTACCAAGGCTCTGTTTGCTACGTAGGGGGAGCATACACTGCTTTGTAGTGGATCTGATGACCTGCATTCCTTCTTGTGCCTAATCAACGACTTGTCCCTCCCTTGACCTTTTGTGAAGGTCCTTGACTTTTGGGTGAGTACCTTCGTAAGATTACCCATCACTCATACTATGGAGGAGAAGCTATGCATACGAGACCTTTTGGTTCGGATAAGAAGATGGTATCGGAGGTTGGGCTGGGCACCTGGCAGATCGGAGGGTCATGGGGCGATGTCCAGGACAAGACAGCCATGGAGATTCTTCATACCGCTACCGAGGCTGGAATAACATTCTTCGATACCGCAGATGTATACGGGGATGGAAGAAGTGAGAAACTCATCGGGTCATTTCTGAAGCAACACCCTGGAAAGATATTTGTTGCAACAAAATTGGGTCGCGGCTCCAACCCCGGATGGCCTGAAAACTTTACCCCTGAAGCGATGCTGCACCATACAGAGAACTCACTCTCCCGGTTGGGCTTGGAACGGATCGACCTTATCCAGCTTCACTGCATCCCCCAGGATGTCCTCTCTGACGGGGCAGTGTTCGATGCCCTCAGGGATCTGAAGAAGCAAGGCAAGATAGCTGACTTCGGAGCGAGTGTGGAGACAGTGGAAGAGGGGCTCATCTGCCTGCAGGAAGAGGGGATCGCATCGCTGCAGGTAATCTTCAACATATTCCGTCAGAAACTCATCACAGAGCTTTTTGGCAAGGCACAAGAGAAGGGTGTATCCCTTATTGCGCGTGTTCCCCTGGCAAGCGGCCTGTTGTCCGGAAAGATGAAGAAGAGCACTACCTTCGGGGCGACTGACCACCGGAACTTCAATCGTGATGGAGAGGCGTTCAATGTAGGGGAGACCTTTGCCGGGGTACCGTTTGAAAAGGGTGTTGAGCTCGCTGAAGAGCTTGCCCTGCTCAAGCCTGAGGGCATGACCCTCGCGCAGATGGCCTTGCGCTGGATATTGGACTACGAAGCAGTCTCTGTGGTAATTCCAGGGGCGAGCCGTCCTTCCCAGGCTCTGGACAATGCCGCAGTTTCAGCGATTTCTCCCTTGTCGGCAGAGTTGCACAAGAAGCTGGAGACCTTCTATACAGAAAAAATTGCACACCATATCCGAGGTGCTTACTAAAGATGGCCAGTAAAGCACCCAGGAGCCGAGGTTGGACAACCTCGGCTCCTGGGTGTTATTGTTATTGTTACAGCTAATGCCAGTGATTTATACGCTTTACCTTTATATGCAACGCTTCATTGCATAAGTGAACAACCTGCTACAGAACCTGCCTTTCAAGCCGCTCCTGCTCAATCCTTTCCGACTCTGTTGCATACCAACGGGGATTCTTGAACCGGATGAAACAATCACTGCCTTCAGAGAACACATTGGAGTGCGAAGTATGGACTCGGATGGTCTGCCTCCCTATGGAGATGTGGTATTCGATGCAAAAGGTCATATAGAGCCTTTTCTCTATCTTTGCAGGGTAGCCACTCCCTCTGACAGGTGAGATTTCTATCTCATTGGGTCGCGATGCCAACAAGCCCTCACCATCTTCAATGCCTGGGGGGAGTTCAAAAGGAATTGCAACGTGTGCCCCTCCCTTTGGATAGACGTTCCCTTTTTCAGCCACAACCTCAAGAAAGTTCGAGAGCCCCAGAAATCCATAGACAAACTTATTGACGGGCTTCTGGTAGAGTTCGTGCGGAGCCCCTACCTGAATTATCTTCCCCAGATCCATGACCAGCATCCTGTCGGAGAGAGCCATGGCCTCAGACTGGTCATGGGTGACAAAGATGATGGTGAAGTTGAACTTCTTTTGCAGCTCCTTGATCTCAAAGCGCATGGATTCACGCAACTTGGGATCGAGGTTCGACAAGGGCTCATCCAACAGCATCACCCGGGGATTGGTCACGATCGCCCTGGCCAGCGCAATCCTCTGCTGTTGTCCGCCGGAGAGATCTGAGGGGTACACTTTTTCAGAGCGTATCAGGTCTGTGTGGGTCAGCGCCATCCTGACCTGCTCCCTGATCTCATCCTTGGACTTCTTCATAACACGCAGGGGGAAAGCGACATTTTCAAAGACATTCAAATGGGGCCAGACGGCAAAAGACTGGAACACCATCCCCAAACCGCGGTTTTCAGGGGGGACATACAGGTTTTTGGATTTGACAGAGACAGGTTTGTCCCCCAGCCAGATCTCCCCCTCGGTGAGGTCTTCAAATCCTGCGATCATGCGCAGCGTGGTGGTTTTCCCACAACCCGAAGGCCCCAGGAAAGAGAAGCACTCCCCCTCATTGATGGTAAGGTTGAAGTTATCAACGGCCACCACACGATGGCCGCCGCGGGTAACAAACTCCTTCGTAACGTTTTTCAAGATAATCTGGCTCATCTACAACCCCTTTCTATCTTTGGTAATAAACCGCAACGCAAGATTTCCCGCTACAATGATAGCTATGGCTACAGTAGCCAAAGCAGAAGCCTGGACGGTATTGCCTTCGGAATTTATGGCATAAATGGCCACGCCCAACGTCCTCGTAAAGGGACCGTACAGGAGGATGGAGGTCGTCAGCTCACGCATGGCAGGAAGGAAGATGAGGAAGAAGCCTGCAATCATGCCGGGACGGATGAGCGGTATGGTTATATCCCTCAGTGATTCCAGGTGCGTCGCACCGCAAGACCGGGCTGCCTCCTCCAGAGAGTAGTGCACCTGCTCAAGCGAAGCGGAGGCGGACTTCATGGCAAAGGAGACATAGCGGGCGATGTAGGCGATCAGGATGATCCAGATGGTGTTGTAGAGGTTTACCCCAAATGCACCGCTCCAGACTAGAATGACACCTATTGCCAACACGATGCCGGGGATGGAGTAGGGCAGCAGCGAAAGGATTTCCAAGAATCCCTTCCCCCTTGGTTTGACCTTGATCACCACGTACGCGATCATGACGCCAAGGAACATGGTTATGACCCCCGATGTGATGGATAGGAAGAGGCTGTTGACTATGGAGTCCTTGACCATCTTCGATTGTCCCAATATGTACTTGTAGTTGCGCAACGTAAGGTTCTGCAGTTTCAGAGGCAGGCCGTACGCTTTGAGGAATCCGACTATGAAGATCATGAACAGGGGGACAACGACGATGACGAACAAGGAGATCAGGCTTATGGTCAGCAGGGGTATCTTGGCTCCCCTCAGCTTGATCAGCATAGGGCGCATGCTCTTTCCCTTGATGATGTCGTAGTGGCCCGTGCGAAGGACCAGCTTTTGCAGATAGAGTGCCGCCACTACCACCACAACCAACAATATTGAGAGCGAAGCCCCCTCGCGTATGCCCTGGAAGCTCCCTGCAGAGCGGTTGATCAGCTGATAGATCTTTGTCGGCAAGGTAAAGATGTTGTTTGAAAAACCCAGGATGGCAGGGACACCGAAGTGAGACAGGGAGGAGATCAGGATGAGCATAGCCCCAGCTGCAATGGCCGGAAGGACCAAAGGCAGGGTGATCTTGCGGATGACATACCACTGCCCTGCCCCAGCTATCCGCGCCGATTCCTCCAGTGTCGGATCCATGCGTTCCAATGCACTGACCACCTGCAGGAAGACAAAGGGGAAATAATAGCAGACCTCAACAAAGACAATCCCCCCGATGGTGTTGATGTTCAATAGCGGTGACGAACCTCCGGTGATCTGCATGAACAGTTTGTTCAGGTACCCTGAACGGGGTGCAAGGAGCAGACTCCATGCCATAGCCCCGAAAAAGGGTGGGAACATGTACGGTATGGTGAAGAGCGCCTTCATGACACCTTTGAGGGGGATGTCACTTCGCCCGATCAGCCATGCGTAAAAGAGGCCAAGGAGGGTGCCGAACACCGTTACAAAAAAGGCGATCTTGATCGTGTTGATAATTGCCGAGAGGTTGTCCGGTGCAAATACTATTTGTGGGAACAGCCTCCAGTCAAGTTTCGTTCCAACGAAAAAAGTACGGAGCACGATCATGATGATCGGAAGCAGGACGGTGATGATGAGGATGATGAGGGATAGGACGAACAGCCCCTGGTCAAGGCCTATGCGGCGATCCCCCATGGATGATTTTCGTTTGAATATATGGGTGAAAAAATATTTCATAGCGTTACTCCAAATATCTTCTATTTCGCAACAAAATGCGGATCATCAGCATCGGATGCATAAAACGTCGGGCTGGTGAATTCGATACTCCTCTGTGCGCCCTCTTTTGGGACCCCATGACCGAAGGCCTCCAGCGAATCCTCCTGTACCCGAATCTGCTGTCCGGAGATATCGACGATGTAGTCAAACTGGTTCCCCAGATACGTCACCCGTTCTACCACTCCCTGCAGACCGGTCCCTCCTGGGGGGGTGAGCAGTATATCCATCGGGCGGGAAGCCAGCAGTATGTGGTTGGACTCCATGGCAGAGCCATCCAGAGGCAGGCTCTCCAGTATTTGAGGCGCACCCTTTGAGCTTAGGCGGTAGGACCCTTTCTCCCGGATGAAGGGAAGGAAGTTGGAGACACCCAGGAAGGTATACACCTCGCGATCAGTGGGATGGTTCCAGATTTCCTCAGGTGTCCCTATCTGGCGGATGTATCCCTTCCTGTCCATGATCACCATACGGTCTGATATCGTCATGGCGGTCTCCTGGTCATGGGTGATGTAGATGACGGTGACACCCATGGTTTTCTGCAGATTGCGGATCTCGTACGCCATCTCCTCGCGGAGGGTGGCATCGAGGTTGGTTATCGGCTCATCGAGTACCACCAGATCGGCAGAGGAGACCAGGGCTCGGGCAAGGGCGACCCTCTGCTGTTGTCCTCCTGACAGCTGGGAAGGCAGGCGTTGGGAAAAATCACTCATCTTTACCTGCGCCAATGCTGCATAGGCCCTCTCTTTTGTCTCGGCCTTGTCGGTTTTGCGCTTCTTGAGGGGATACATGATGTTTTCAATGACGCTCAGGTGAGGCCAGACAGCATAATCCTGAAACACAACCCCGATCCTTCTGTTTTCTGGAGCGACCATGATACGTTTGGCAGGAGAGGAGACAATCTTGTCGTTGATGACAATCTCCCCCTGCGTAATCTTGATGAACCCGCACAGTGCACGCATCAGGGATGTCTTGCCACAACTTGAGGGGCCTACTATCGCCAGATTCTCCCCCCGTTCAACATCCAGGGACAAGCCATCGATGATAACATTCTTATCGTACTGGACGGTGATATCTCTTATTGAAACAATAGCCATACATACCTCCCACCTGTATGTGCGGCCCCTCAGGGCCGCATACGTACCATGTTCAAGAACGCCCTATTTGAAGATCTTGTCGAACTTCTCGAGCATGCTGAGCTTGTCCCTCACCAGAACATCGTTGTCAACAGGCAACATCCTTGTTTCGGCAAGTTTGACATCTATTGCATTCTCAAGCTTCATGTTCGGATTGATGGGCATGGTATACTCTTCAAGCAGCACCGATTGTCCATCTTCGCTGATGATGTAGTCGTAGAGCAGCTTTGCAGCCTCAAGATTTTTAGTGTTCTTGATGATGGCAATGGGGCTTTCGATGATGGGGATATCATCCTCGGGATACATGAAGCCGATGGTTGAACCCTGTGCCATGACGGTTCGGGCAATGTAGTCCACTCCAATGGAGATCTTGTACTCTCCGGCAGCAGCCTTGTTCACCACACCGCTTGAACCATTTTCCAGCTTCATGCCGTTGGCTTTGAGTTTTTCAAAATAAGCCCACCCATACTTTGGACTCTGCACAAGCCCTGCTACGGTGAAAAGGGTCGTGCCACTGGTTGTAGGGTCGGTCATCGCAAGGTAATCCTTGAATTCAGGTTTCAGCAGATCTTCCCAACGCTTGGGAATGGAGTCCCCCTTGACCAGGTTGGTGTTGTACACAAAGCCGAGCATGATGAGCCGGGCAGACATGTACAGGCGGTCAGGGTCTTTGAATTTGTTGGGGATATCAGCGGCAGCTGGCGAATCATAGGGCATCAGGAGCCCCTGTTTCTTGAAGTCGATGTAGTTGGTGGGATCACCCACCCAAATGATATCAGCTGAGATACCACCTGCCTGTTGTTCGGTTGCCAACTTGGTCATTACGTTGCCTGTTCCAGCAGTGTAATAGTCCATGGTGACATGGGGGTATTTTTTGCTGAACCCCTCCTTGATAGCAGCTAGCTGAGAATCCTTCAGTGAAGAGTAGAGCATTACCTTTTGCTTGGCTTCACCAGAAACAGCAGCTTCCGATTTCCCTGTAGCCGCAACGGTGTTGAGCATGAGCATCAATAACACCGTTACCACGACTACTGATTTTCCAATCTTTTTCATACGAACCTCCTGACTTGTGATAGATGCTTCTCTCAGTATAGGGGAGATTCGAAACCACGAAACTATAAATTCCTAGCATATGGCCAATAGTAGATTATTGGAGTCTGTCCTGTTGGCGAAACTCATTCGGGGTGAATCCCACCTGTTTCCTGAACACGGTATAGAAGTAGTTCTCATTGGAAAACCCAACAGCCGTTGCTATCTCCCTGATGGGTGTCTCTGTCTCAGAGAGCAGGGCCGAGGCTTTTTTCATCCGGATGCTGAAGAAGTAATCGCCAAAGGAGATGCCTTCACTAGCCTTGAAGATTTTAGAGAGATAGGTAGGGGAGAGCTGTACGGCATCAGCGACATACTGCAGGCATACATTCGGGTTGTGGTATTCCCTTTCAACCAGTGCCTTGACCTGCATGGCAACCAGTTTGTTCTTCTGGTCCTTGTAGTGCTGGATCGCTTGCCGGAAGCGATCGAACCATTGGCGAAAGAAGATGTCGAGGGTGGCCCTCTCCTGGATGGTATCCAGTGAATCTTCAAAACTCTCTATGCCCTCTTCCTGAAAGGAGAAGAAACACCCAGTATCCTGCAACTCCTTGATGAGCAGCTGTAGCGAGATGTAGAAACGTTTCATTGCAAACCGGAAATGGTTGAATGAGTAGCGCGATACCTGGGAGAAGAACTCCTGGTAGAGGGCATAGGCCTCATCACTCTGGCCTCGCTGCAGGTGATTGATCACGCTCTTTTCCAGATCGGTGGGGTAGGGTCCGGAGGTAAGGCTGCGCGTAAGTTCTCGCTCCTCCAAAACAGTGCCCCTTTCATGGACAAAGGAAAAGCGAAGCTCCTCAAGGATACGAAAAGCCCTTCGGGAGAGTTGGTAGGGGTGGTCGATGAACCTGCTGACCACCACCAGGCGGCAACCGTTGGCAATCGCCTGGTCGGCCAGGACCTGTATCTGGGGACTAAGGCAGTTCTGGGTGACAAGCAGGAGAGACTTGTCAAACTGAACACCCATAAGATGACGGCCAACCTGTTCGCGTAGAGCTTGGGAGAAAGGGTGAAGCCCGATGATTTGATAGGGGACATCAGGTGCAAAGGGGAGCTTGTACTCGTTGAACTGGTCCAGGACAAGGGTAGGGTCCCCAATCTTGCCCAGCAGTACTTCCCGCAGCACATCTGTCTGCAGCAGCTTTCGGTAGGAGTGTGTGGTCTCTTCAAAGGACTCCGCTTCAGTCACCATGCGCTCGATGCTTGTCGAGAGGTAGCCCAGCTCATCTTGTTCGCGCGGCCTCTCATGCGTTGTGTCAAGGCGCCGTACAAGGAGCCTGATGGGCTTGTAGAGCTTCCTGGACATTATGGCAGCCAAGGCCAACGCTATGAGGATGCACAGCATTACCAGAATGAGGGTGGAGCGGCGCAACATGATGATACCCCCCATTATTGCACTGTAGGGGTAGATCCTCAGCAAAAAGAGGGGGCTGTCCTGACTTTTGGAGTAGAAGACATAGCTTTTCTTCCCTTCCGTTTCCAACAAGAAGTACCCGGCATCATCCTTGTTCTGAACCATTTGGGTGAATATGGGAGTATCGGCGATATTCTTGAGGAAGAGGGAGGGGTTGGTATGGTAGGCAATGCTTCCCTGCCCATCGACAAACACCAACTGTGAATGCAAGGGATCGACATCCCTGAACACTTCCCGAAGCCATTCGGTGGTGATGTTGATGACAAGGGCCCCCCCGGATATGTGGTTCGGTCCTTTGGATGTCATAAAAGATGAAAGAATAGACGGGAACCTCCCCTGCAGGCCCTTGGGCATACCTGGGTATGGGTGAGAGCCTCATCTTGTCAGCAGAGCCAGAAAGCAACGCCAGTATCCCCGTATCCCAGAACTTGCCCAGAGAGTTGGAGTCAACGTTGGAGGTCGCATAGATGTAGTGTCTGTCTGCGTTGTAGACATAGATGGAGTGGGTATGGATATTGGTGCTCATCACGGCATCAAGGCGCCTGATGCCACTGACTACGTCAAAGTTGGAGAGCTCCTCCTGGTACATCAGCTTTTGGATGGAGGGTTCGAAAAACAACTCCATGCCGCTCATTTTGATCATCTTTTGCAGGTATTCGTTTATCCGATGGCTCTCAGCGAGAAAGTCCTGGTTCAGCTCGTTCACTATGTGGGTGATAGACCTTTCGAAGTGATGGTTCAGGAACCAGGAGAGCATGACCATGGTTGTGACGACCGTGATGGTAAATATCAAGAGGATTTCAAAAAAGTAGGTTTTTATGATTCTCAGTTTTGCCATAGGTGTACAGAAGTATACCACGTATTGTTTTGGAGAGATAATAAAACTGGAGGAGTATAGGGACCATGCTTGTGCATCTTTTCGTGTCTGTCATGGCTTTCTCTTATTCACGTTGTTTTCCCACCCCCATGATGGTAGAGTGAGTGCATTGTTATAGAGATGAAAGGGGATCGCCATGCATCCGTTGTTTTTATTTGTCGGGTTTTTCTTTTTTGCCATAGCAAACAATATGCTGGGCCCTTTGGCCACCAACATAATGGCTTCCACCGGCTTGAGCCTCTCCCAATCGGGGTCCTTGGTAAGCTTCATGCAGATAGGATCATTGACGGCAATACTGGTGTCGTTGGTCATCATGAAACGGCTGCGCCAGATCACCGTGACACGGATCGGGTATCTGGCCCTTATAGTTGCGCTTGTTGCAATTTCATTCACCTCCGGCACCCTCATGTTGTTCGCACTCTACATGGTCATAGGGTTTTCCGCTTTCCTTATCGATAGTGGCTCCAATGCTGTCCTCTCCAGTGATTATTACGAGAAGCGGACTCTCTACATCCCGCTGCTGCACTTTTGCTATAGCGCCGGTGCAATTGTAACCGGCTTTGTGATCCTTCCCTTCAAGGGATCGCTCTGGCGTCTGGCCTATGGGGCGGTCGGCTTGCTTGTTGCCGGTGTGCTCATCCTTGCACTCCTGGAAAAGCGATTCCGCTCAAAAAGCCGAAAAACCACTAAAGAGGCCCCCTCAGAGGTTCAGAAGGGGCCCATCCTCCCCTTGTTGAAAGATAAGGCATTCATACTGTACACGATGGTCATCATGCTCTACATGGGAAGCCAGATCATTTGCGCCACGTGGATACCTGTCTATGTAGAGACTGAACTGCTCCAAGGCCCTGCACTGACAGCGGCCTCACTGACTGTCTTTTGGATTGGCATCGCCATTTCACGCCTTCTCATGGGGCCGGTCATGCACACAGGGGTCAATCCGTTCGCCGTCTCAATTGTAGGGATGCTCCTTGCCGGGCTCTCTTTGCTTGCGTTGCCGTTTACCACCAGCCTGATCCTAGTCCTCCTGCTTGTTGCCCTCTGTGGTTTTTCTGCAGGTGCCACCATTCCCATGTATATCGTGGTGACTGCCACCTGGTACCCCAAGAATACGGCATTCATCTCCCTTTCCTACATCTTGGGTGGAACAACAGGAAGAATGTTCTTCCCTTTGCTGGTCACGCGCATAGCCGAGGCGCGAAACCTCGGCTATGCCTTGATGATCAGCAGCCTTATGTTGTTCCTCTCAGCGGCCTTGCTCGTCCTCATCCAAAGGTTAACAAAGGGGAGAACTGCCTGACCAGGTTCATGCACCTTACCACCAGTAATCCGGATACCTGAGGTTCCTGTCGAGGTTGTTGATGATCAGGGCAACAAACAGCAGGATCACCGCTCCTATGAGTACAGGCCCGATTACCCACATGAAACTCCCACCGGAGGCAGTAACCCCCAACAAGGCAGTTGCCCCTGCTGGTGGATGGACTGTTTTGGTTACTTTCATCACGATCACCGCCAATGCTACAGCCAGCGCTACTGACACAAAACTTGCTCCAAAGAGTGTATAGACGATTACCCCAACCAATGCAGATAATACATGCCCGCCTATCAAACTCCTGGGTTGGGAAAATGGTGCGGTTGCCGGTCCGTATAACAGGACTGCCGAAGCTCCAAATGGCGCAAACAAAGGAAAAAAATCAGTTTTCATTCCAATATAGGATACCAGAAGCACTCCGATGAAAGCCCCTATAAAGGACCAGACCAGACTGACAGGGCCCGGCACTTGTAGTGTACATCTCTTGGTAGTCCCCCATTTTTTAAAATATCGCTGTACGGGCGACATGATTTTTCTCTCATCATCACGATCTTCTCTCATATGTTCCACCTTTCTTAGACTTGATTGCACATAAAAGAGGATACATGACAAAAACATGTATCCTCATTATGGCTATGAACTATCTATGTTCAAACTATTGGCTGCCCATTACCAAGGATATTTTCCTCGTGAACCATACGGTAAGAATTTTCCATCAAGGGTGATTATTACTCGGTCACCGGTTGGGTCTTCCTTCCTTTCCACATGGACTTCAAAGTCAATGGCACTCATGATTCCATTCCCGTCGCCAAACTCTTCATGGATGACTTTCTTGATCGCTGGTCCATAGGTGTCAAACACCTCATGCAAACGATAGAGGATTGGGTCTACATTTCCCTTGTAGGGGTGTATCTGCAGTACTGCCACATCTTCGACCGACAAGCCAAGCTCCTTGGCGATGATTGCAACATGCTTGTCCGGCACCCACTGCTGCCCTTCAAATGCACTTGCTACCCAAATCTTGTTTGCTTCTAACTTTTTAGCCAAAGCCTCATAGGTCACTCCCTTTTCGATCCTGACCGCATTCAACTTTGCCAAGGCCTCGTCACGTTTGCCTCTCCACTGGTATTCCTGATTATTCATTGGTGTTGCCATGAACTGTTCCTCCTGAAATTTTCACACTAAAAATCCTTTTCTAATGTAATTGTCTATACTATAACACATAAAGGAAATGTTTACTAGGGCTAACACCTGATTGCTCTGGTTCCTCAGGTTCTTAATTCCTGTACTGACCGCTATTAGTGGTAATTTTAGGGCTTGCCTATATAAGCGATATGGAAAAACACCAAAGGACATCAAGCCTGGTTATTCTTCCCATAAGCTTGAGCAGAGCATGCTTCATCTCACTAAACTCTCGCTCATTTTCACTTTCCCCCCCTCACGATATCCTTCGACGAATACGATGAGAGTCCTGCCCGTTTTTTTCTCAGGAATGGTTTGTACAAACATGCTGTATCCTCCCGATAAAAGTGTATCACAGGGCTAAACACATAACAGCACATAACTACTAATTTCTTTAAAACTATTTGCAAAGGGCATAAAAAAAGCCCCTGGAGGGCTGCAATAGGTGAAATTCAGGAGTTTTATTAATTCAGGAGTGACAAAGACCGGAGAACTTGCAGGGTGATTTCGTAGTATATCTTGTCATATTCGGTAAGATTTGTACACGTAACACATGAAGCACAACAAAGCATTGAGGTTGAGAATCTACCCTGATCCGCAACAGACAATACAGATTAATAAGACTCTCGGATGTTCGAGAGCTATCTACAACAAGATGTTTCATGAAAGGATCACTGTCTTTGAAGAGTATAAAGATGACAGGCAGAAACTCTATGACCATAAGTACAAGGAAATATCTGCTTACAAAAAAGAGTACGAGTGGTTGAAAAGAGCGGACTCCCAAGCATTAGCTTGGGAAAAGGTAAAACTTCTCAATGCTTATTCAAACTTTTACAAATCAGTGAAAGGGCAACGTAAGGGGCAGAAAGTAGGGTTCCCCAAGTATTAAGAAGAAGAAGGCAAAGGGCAGCTATACCTCATCCTGCATCAACAACATGGCTGTTGACTTTGAACTTAAAAAAGTCAAGCTACCCAAGCTTGGGTGGATAAGATTTCGGGATACAAGGACCTCGGCAGAAGGCAAGATCAAGTCGGTTACAGTCACAAGATCCGCAACAGGAAAGTATTTTGCTTCGTTCCTTTTAGAACGCGAAGCTCCTGTTTTCATTAAGAAAGTTGTACCATCCCCTAAAAAGGTCGTGGGGCTCGATATGAGTCTATCGGACTTCTATGTTGACCATGAGGGGAACAGTCCTGGATTTGTGAGAAACACGAGAAAATATGAAATGCAACTTGCCAAGGCCCAAAGAAGATTGAGCAGGAAAAAGAAAGGAT
>Ga0265295_1003259_pt1 | contig 24069 bp, 21 predicted proteins | sample Munlansysbiofilm_FD_192503 | JGI IMG/M metagenome (GOLD analysis project Ga0265295, IMG submission 192503) | Leachate microbial communities from a municipal landfill in Southern Ontario, Canada - Methane capture system biofilm | ecosystem: Engineered > Solid waste > Landfill > Unclassified ...
ATGGAGTATGGAAAACTCATTACCAAGAACTAAGAAAAACTCCTTACCAAGAGTAAGGAAATTTTGTTTACCAAGATATAAGAAAAATTGCTTACCACAAAATGTTAAAACTGCTTGACATTACCAATGCTATGGAAGAAAGAAATATGTCTGAGACAGATTTGGCGAGAAAGATGAATACCACACCATCAAATGTATCCACGATTTTGAGTGAATCCACAAATCTGACTCTTGATACTATCTGTGAAATCTCTATTGCACTGGGAATGATAAGTCAGATTAGCTTTGTAGAACAGTGAATACCAAGGGGGAACCTACTAGCAGGTTCCCCCTTGGCACTCTTAGACAATCCCGTCAGCCTTTTCTCTCCATTTCCTTTAGTTTTTTCCATGAAAATGGACCAGCAAGAGCTTCCAGCCTTATCCTTACAATAAATCTTCTACCGTCTACAACTTCATCAACTCCGCCTCAAAATCCCCATCCATAGGATAGATCGGCCTTGGGAGCTTCTTATACGGAAGCCGGTGGAACAACTCATCAGTGGAACCTGTTGTCAGGGCCATCATAGACCTCTTTGCAATGGCACGTATCTCAGGCTCCAGATACCCAAGCTTCACCACGATGACCTTCCTCTCCTCAGGCTTTACCCCAAGGACGCGCATCATCTCAGGATCATAGCAGCCTACATGTCCGCTGGTGACCACCACATCAATGCCCTCAACATCCAAGAGGACCAAATCGCTGTCGAAGGCAGGAGCCCACTTCTCAGTGATGGCCTTCACCTCAGCCTTGATGGCTATAGGCTTGCTCTTTTCTGTATCAAACTTGGCACCAAGGGTTGTCTCTATGGTCTTGCCCACACCGGCCTTCTTGGCCAGCTTTACCACCTCAGGATCATAGAAGCCCTGATACACAAGCGGGGGAGTAAGAGAGGAGAGGACCTTGTCCTTAAGAATCAAGGCGAGGAAGCTCGTCACATCCTGGCTCGACCCTGCAGTAGGGTTGTCCCCGCTGTCACTGATCACCACAGGATAGACACCCTCTTCCAACGAAGCCTTGGTTGCCTCCAGGGCATCCTCAGGCATCCGTGTCTCGTTGTAGAACCCGAACTCCTTGCGCTTGGCCCAAAAGGTTTCTGCCAATTCCTTGCTCAGCTGGTCAGCAAGCGCCTGGTCTCCATCGGTGGTCACCACCGCATGCACCCCGTTCTCCTCGCCATCAGCCCAGGGGAAGCCCAAGAGGTAGGAGCAGGCCAGCACATGGGCGCGCCCCTCCATCTTCCTCAGCTCCTTGATCAGGGTGATCATCGGTTCGACCGAGGTCTCGCTCTGCTCACCTGCAACCAGCATCGGGATGCGATAGGCACTGCTGGTGGGCATGAAGCCCTCTTCCAAGGCCCTGATCATCATCAAAGCTGCATGGATGCCCGTCTCATAGGTATCGGTATGGGGTGCACACTTGTAGCCGACTATCCCATCGAGAGGATGAAACATCCTGCGGGTAAGGGTTGCATGCATATCCAGGCTCGTTATGACAGGAAGATCCGGATGGATCTCCCTGATTGCTTGTAACAGGTCCTGCTCAGCTTCCCCAATGCCATCGACACGCATCGAGCCATGCAGTGACAGGCTGATGCCGTCAATCTTTCCAGCTCCCTTAAGAGCCTCGAGAAGCTCTTCCTTCAGCTCAAGGTAGTAAGCCCTATCCCACACCCCGTTGGGCACAGCGCGGGCTATGAGGGAGGGGATGACCTCATACCCTGCGCAGGTGAGGGTGGCGATGATGCCGCTGGCGGCATCACGACCCTTCCTGTTCAACAGCTCCTCACCCCTGGTCACCCAGATATCGTCCCGTCCTGTGATGATGGGATTGAAGGTATCACTCTCGTGATGGAGCCCCCCTACAAATATTCTCTTCTTCACAGGCTTGCTCCTATTGTAGTAACAGTGCTAACTCTATTCTGGTCCGTATGGCTGATGGCAAATTCAGCCTGCCTCAGCATCCCACCCATGTAGATGTGGTCAGGGCGGTAGGTCATCTTCGACTCGGTGGTCCCCGGAACAAAGACATGGTACTCCTTGGCCTTGACCTTACTATCAAGGAAAGCGAAGTTGCGCTCGGTGATGCCGCAGCCCGGCATCACAATGATTCTGTCCCCAGCCTGTTTGACCAAGGCGACAAGCACCTCCAAGCCCTCTATCACCGTAGCCTCAAGCCCGCTGGTCAGCACGCGGTCGACTCCAAGCCCTATGAGGGTCTCCAGTGACCTTTCAGCATTGGGCGTCATATCAAAGGCACGGTGGAAGGTCACCTCCATTGGACGGGCAAGCTCGACAAGCTCTTTGTTTCGCTTGCTATCAATCTCTCCGTCAGGGGTGAGGATGCCGAATACCACACAGTCTGCCCCGGCCTCCTTGAATAGAGTGATGTCTTCCTTCATTGCGGCAAACTCCAAGTCAGAGTAGCAAAAGTCCCCTCCACGGGGACGGATCATCACACTCATGGTGATGGAGCTGTTCGCCCTTGCCACCTTGAAGGCTCCAAGGGAAGGGGTGGTGCCACCCTCAAACAGGTCGGCACAGAACTCCACGCGGTCAGCTCCACCTTTCTCAGCGGCGATGACACTCTCTATCGACTCAAGACAAATTTCAATTTTCATATTTTTTCTCCTTAGATATGTTCAAACAAATTTCAATGTAATATCCGTATTCACCAGTTCAGGACGCTTCAAGGCATCACCAACGGTATATAAGGTTATCGCATGCACCCCGCTAGTCAGTTTCACACCGCTTAGGACGACATCCCCATCCCTCCCTTTCTGGAGCGAGAAGTAGAACTGCTCATCACCCATGATAAAGCCGAGCTTTAATTCTTCAGAGAGAGGCGTAGGGGTAACCCATCGTATTTCATAGGTTCTATCAACACTCTTTCCTGTTTTTTTATTCTCTTCTGGGATTTCCACTTTCCATGTAAGGGAGGTGGGAATAGGGCGGTAGGAGTAGTACTCCGAACCGGTATACCTGAAGGAAGGTGATCCCAATGGGAGGACCTGGGGGCTTTTGTTCAGTAGGGTGGGCAGTGGAGGTGCCTCTTTCTTTTCTTGCATCTCTTTCTTGCTAGCCATCACACTCCCTGTTTCTGCCACATCCTCTGTAGTACCTGCTTTCTTCCCCTCAGAGGTTGCCTTCTTGGAAATATTTGCTGAACCTGACAGGCCCATTTTTCCTGCCTCTCTTGTGAGAGGGGCCTCTCTCAGGCACTTGCCGATGCCATGGAGAACCTCGTGCTCAAAAGGCTCTACAGAGCCATCACCCATAAGGCCGATGTTGAGCAGGTAGTTGCCGCCTGCCTCTACAACCTGCCTTGCTGTGTTGGAGAGCTCTGCTATCTTCTCCTCTTTGTCGCCTCTCTGTTGCCACTCTCTATACCCCCATGTCTCATGGTAGATGGAAGCAGGGGTTTGCCAAGGAACATCAAGGTTGACGGTGGGAAGCTTGTTGTCCCCCATGGTAAGGAAGTCGCCGCAGTCGTTCCAGATCCTTCCGTTAATCATGCACTGGGGTTGGAGGGCCTGTACGAGCTCATACACCTCCTCTGACTGCTCCTTGGTCGGGGCACCCATATCCATCCAGAGCTCACATATGGGACCATAGTTGGTCAATAGTTCGGTAAGCTGGGCAATGTTGTACGCCTGGTGTTCTTGTGGGATAGCATCGCTGTTGTGCGCGCTGATGGGGAGGGCTTGGGGGAAATGCCAGTCGATCCAGGAGTAGTAGATGCCAAAGGCCAGACCCTGGTCCTTACAGGCATCACTAAGTTCTTTGATGATATCCTTCTTGCATGCTGCGGTTGTGGTGTTGTAACCAGTGGTCTCTGTAGCATAGAGACAGAATCCGTCATGGTGTTTGGTGGTCACCACTAGGTAGTTCATCCCACTCTCTTTGGCTAGCGTTACTATGCTTGTTGCATCAAACTTTTCGAGGCTGAACTCCTCTGTAAGCTTCTCATAATCCCCCTGAGAGAGGTACCCATGGGAGAGTATCTGCTCGGAGTACCCTCGGGTAATCTTCTCTCCTTTCCAAACTCCTCCTGCCAGGGAGTAGAGTCCAAAATGGATAAACATGCCAAACTTGAGTTCCTGCCAATCGTGTACTTTTTTGCTCATGGGAAACAGTCCTCTTTTATATGCATTCTTGTGTATTGCCTTGATCTTCTTTCTCGCGTTCTTGCCAACCTTGCTAAATCATACCGTGAGGTTTGCCAGAGAAACAGGGTAATTATTTCGATTAGGGGTAAGGTTGGGGGTATTCTTTTCAAAGTTCGACCTGATTTTGAAAAAATGACGCCTGCTGTAGGAGCGACTTCACTGTCTCTTTGAATTCTTACCCTTACACGATTTGGACTTCCATGCAAGAATTTGGTCATGAAGAAAGCCGAACCGGGTCTCCTGATCCCGAACAAACAACCCACAGTGCTGCAGAAAATGAGCAAGCACTGGCAGTTCTACCTGATAGTGGCCCTGCCTGTGCTCTACTTTATCCTCTTTAAGTACGTCCCGATGTACGGAGTCCTTCTTGCCTTCAAGAAGTACCGGGTCTCCAAGGGGATATGGGGCAGCCCCTGGGTGGGCTTCTATCAGTTTGCCAAGTTCTTCAAGAACCCCTCGTCCCTGAAGATCATGTACAACACCTTTATGCTGAGCATGTACTCCCTGGTCGCCTCCATACCGCTGGCGGTCATCCTTGCCATCGCCTTGAACGAGACGCGATCCAAGCATTGGAAGAAGAGCGTGCAGATGATCACGTACGCACCGTACTTCATCTCCACTGTCGTGCTGGTCGCCATCCTGATGCAGTTCCTCGATCCCGCGTTGGGCTTTTTCAACAACGTGCGCAACCTCATGGGCAGGGAGTCGGTCAACTTCATGGGAGAAGCCCCGCTGTTCAAGCATATCTATGTATGGTCGGCCATCTGGCAGAACACCGGGTACAACGCCATCATATACCTTGCAGCCCTTACCGGCATCAGCCCAGAACTGTACGAGGCAGCCAAGGTCGACGGGGTGAACAAGTTCCAGAAGATCTGGTACATAGACCTGCCCTCCATCAGCAACACGATTGTCATCATGCTGATCATGAACATGGGCTTTGTCATGAGCCTGGGCTTTGAGAAGGCTTTCCTCATGCAGAACCCTCTGAACCTGCAGAGCGCTGAGATCATGTCCACCTATGTCTACAAGATGGGGCTCATCAACAGTGACTTCAGCTACTCGACGGCCATCGATATGATCAACTCGGTCATCAACATATTCCTGATCCTGACGTTCAACCGCCTTTCCAAGGTGTACAACAAAGAAGGGGGCCTGTGGTGAGATACAAGACCAAGGAGATGCTCTCAGACCGAATCTTCAGCATCCTGAACAATACGTTTCTCTTCATAAGCATGATGGTGGTCGCCTATCCGCTGATCTACATCATCTCCAGCTCGCTCTCATCCCCCCAGGCTGTCATGGCGCACAAGGTGTGGCTCCTGCCTGTGGACTTTGACCTCATCAGCTACAGGGCGGTGTTCACCAACAAACAGATAAGCCTTGGATACATGAACTCCCTCATCTACATGGCATCAGGGACGGTCGTCAGCGTGCTGCTGACCATGTTGCTTGCATACCCCCTGTCACGAAAGGAGTTCTACGGGCGCAATGTGGTGACCAAGTTCATCCTCTTTACCATGCTGTTTACCGGCGGCATCATCCCCCTGTACCTGACGGTGCGCAACCTCGGCATATACAACACCAGGTGGGCCATCATCCTGCCCAACGCCATTACGGTATGGAACGTCATCATCGCCAGGACATTCCTGCAGGACAATATCAGTGACGAACTGTATGAAGCTGCCATGATCGACGGCTGCAGCGACATCCGATTCCTATTTTCGTTTGTATTTCCGCTCTCTGGGGCCATCGTCGCGGTTCTTGGCCTTTTCTATGCGGTGGGGCAGTGGAACAAGTATTTCGATGCCCTGCTCTATCTGCAGGACCAGGCTCTCTACCCCCTGCAGATCATCTTGCGCAACATCCTGATCATCAACAAGAACACCCCGTCGATGACCATGGATGTAGAAGCGGCCATACGTGCCCAGGGGTTGTCGGAGACTATCCGGTATGCCCTGATCGTTGTGGCGAGCCTTCCCTTATTGGTATTATACCCCTTTGTCCAGAAGTTCTTTGTAAAAGGGGTCATGATAGGTTCTGTAAAAGGCTGACCGTAGGTCATCCGAAAGAAATGGAGGAACATATGAAAAAAACTCTCGTCGTCCTAGTCATGGTAGCACTCTTGCTCCCTATGACCATCGTTGCCCAAGGCGCCAAAGGTGTAGCTCCTGCCGCTAAGGTAGAATACACACCCGTCGGTACCTTCCCGATCGTAAAGACTCCCATCACTGTGGACATCATGGTTGCCCAGGCTCCCTGTGTAGAGGATTTTAACACCAACCGCTTTTCCAAATTCATGGAAGAGAAGACCGGTATCAAGGTGAACTACATCATGATCCCTCAGCAGGCAGCGACCGAGAAGCTTGCTCTGGTACTTGCAAGCGGCGACTACCCTGACGCTTTCCTAGGATTTGGTATCAACAATGAGCTTGAGACCACATACGGTGCACAGGAAGGGTTGTTCATGCCCATGAACAAATACTACACCAAAGAGTGGATGCCCTCTCTGATGAAGGCTTTTTCCGAGTTCCCCGGTGGAGTCGGCTACATGACCAACATCGATGGCAACATCTACTCCCTGCCCAGACTCGAGGGTTGCTACCACTGTTCCAACCAGGCAAAGCTCTTTGTCTACACCCCCTTCCTCAAGGCCCTTGGCCTCAAGGTCCCCACCACCACCGATGAGTTCTATACCACGCTGAAGGCCATCAAGGAGCAGGACCCCAACAAGAACGGCAAGCAGGATGAGATCCCCCTTGCAGGCTCGATCATCGGCTGGTCTGACCAGGTCGAGCGCTTCGTGCTCAACTCCTTCATCTACTGTGACCTGGACACCAACATCAACGCCAATGCGAATGACAACGTCGGGTACATCATGGATGGCAAGAAAGTCGACACCGCAATGAACAAGGATGCCTACCGTGAAGGGCTCAAATACATCAACAAGCTCTACAAAGAGGGCCTGATCTACAACGGTTCCTTTACCCAGGACTCCAGTCAGCTGACCCAGCTGGTGGAAAGCTCTGCCCAGCCCACAGTAGGCTTCGCAGCAGGTGGCTGGAGAGGCCAGTTCACCACCATCGGTGGGGAGCGCTTCAACAACTTTGCTGCCATTGCCCCCCTGAAGGGACCCAAGGGTGTGCAGGAGTCTGTCGCATTCTTCCAGAACCCTGAGATCGGCAACCTGGTGCTCTCCTCAGAGACCAAGCATGCTGACGCCATCATGCGTTACTTCGACTTCATGTTCAGCGCCGAAGGCACGCTGTTGCAGCGCAACGGCTTCCAGGGCGAGGCATGGGACTGGGCAACCCCCGGTCAGGTCGGTCTCGATGGCAAGCCAGCGGTTTGGCAGCAGCTGACCTTGTGGAACGACAAGGATCCTCAGAACGACACCTGGATCCAGACCTTCGCCTCAGCGATGACCCCTTCCTTGAAGAACGGCCTGGCTTCAAAGCCTTCCACCCCTGGCGATGCCACCTACTACCTGCCTGAGAACAATGAGAAGGTGCTCTTTGACGAGACGTACAATCTCTACAAGCCCTACGAACATCCTGAGCTTGAAGTGCCCGTGCTCAAGTACACCGCTGATGAGAATGAGAAGTTCTCCACAGTCAAGCGCGAGCTTGCCAACTTCATCCGCCAGAGCTCTGTAAAGTTCATGGTCGGTTCAGCTGACGTCAACGACGACAAGGTTTGGAACGACTATGTGAAGAATCTTGACAAGTTGCAGATGCCTGCAGTCCTCTCGATGATGCAGACTGCCTACAACCGCCAGTACAAGTAAGCTTTTTGATTGTATGCTGGCCACAAGAGGGAACCCTCCTGTGGCCAGTTTTCTCTGTATTACTCACCTATAAAGCGAAGGGGGAGTCCATGCAACACCACAAGCCAAACATCATCTACATCCTAGCCGACGACATGGGCTATGGGGATGTCTCTGCAAACAACGCAAACTGTCCTTTTGAGACCCCCTCCCTCGATTCCCTGGCCTTGCATGGCATTCGGTTTACCGACGCCCATGCAAGCTCCGCTGTCTGCACCCCATCGCGCTACAGCATCATGACAGGACGCTATAACTGGCGTTCGCCCTTGAAGGAGGGGGTGCTTGGTGGATACTCTCTTCCCCTTATCCCAGAGGGGCGCACAACTGTAGCCCATATGCTCAAAACATGTGGGTACAAGACTGAAGCCATCGGCAAGTGGCATCTAGGCATGGCTTTTCCCAAGCTATCGGACTTTGTGGAACAGCCTGGCTTTGCCCATAGTGAGGGCATAGACTTCAAGGGCACCATTAAGAACTCCCCCATCGATGCTGGTTTCGACCATTACTACGGCATCAGCGGGTCCTTGGATATGCCCCCCTATGTCTATATTGAAAATGACAGGTTTACTGCAGTTCCCGACCATATCACCAAGGGGACAGGCAAGGGTTTTTGGAGAGAGGGGCTTACTGCTCCTGACTTTGTCCATGAGGAGGTCCTTGACCACCTCACGGACAAGGTCTTGGCGAGCATCAGTCAGAATAAGGAAGATCCTTTTTTCATCTACTTTGCCCTTCCTGCCCCTCATACCCCGATCCTTCCTCATCCCTCCTTCAGGGGCAAGTCCAATACCAACGAGTATGGGGACTTTGTGCTTCATTGTGATGATGTGGTGAGAAGGATCAGGGAGCAATTGGAGAGTGAGGGGGTGTTGCAGAACACCCTGATCATCTTCACCTCCGACAACGGATGTTCTCCCATGGTTGATTTTGCTGAGCTTGCAGAGAAGGGCCATAACCCCAGCTACCATTTCAGGGGGATGAAGAGCGACATCTTTGAAGGAGGGCACAGGGTGCCGCTTCTTATGCAGTGGCCCAGTACAATGCCCCAGAATAGGGTCTGTGACCGTCTGGTCTGTCTCTCGGACCTGTTTGCCACCTTGGCTGAGTACCTTGGCTACGAGGTTGGCCCTGCCATGGCAGAGGATAGTGTAAGTAACCTTTCCCTGTGGGAAAATCCTGCTTCAGCGGATGTACGTGATACCTTGGTTCATCAGAGCATCGATGGTTCCTTGTCCATACGTAGTGGAAGCTGGAAGCTTGAGATGTGTGCTGGCTCTGGTGGCTGGTCTCTTCCCAAGCCAGGCTCAGATGAGGAAGCTCTGCTTCCCCGCTTCCAGCTCTATAACCTGGCAACTGACATAGGTGAAAGGCACAATGTGGTCTCTGAACATCCTGATATTGTTGAAGACCTCCGAGCCAAGCTAAAGAAGATTGTCTTGGACGGGAGAAGTACCCCTGGCCCTGTCCAGAAGAATGAGGGGTTGGCCGTATGGAAGAGTGTTTCCTGGTTGGATGAAGCGTAGGTTTTAGAGGTCTTTTGTTGTTGAGCATCAAGGGCTCGTGGTATACTCTGGTTCAGCATGATAAAAAAAGCCTTGTATTTGCCCAACTCAAAGACCTTTGTGGTATTCTTGCTGGTTTTCGTAATCTGTTTTGTGGTTCTTTTTTTCTCACAGAACTGGATGCTGAATACTATCAGGGAGGAGAAGCAAGAGCAAAGCTATGCAATGCTCAAGCTTGCCAAGACCACCACCGACCTCTCTCTCGATCAGGCTTTCAAGCTTTCCCAGCTGTTGCTTCTTGACAATGATATTGCCAAGTTCATCTACCAGGGTGAGGTCGATGGGGGATCTGAAGATATTCAGACCATCATTGACGCTAAGGTGCAGCTTCCTGTTGCCCGCAGCATCAGCGGCATGATCGCTGAGATCTACATCTTTTCCAAGAACAGCGGTTACCTGCTTTCTGCAAGCAATGCCTATCTGGAACCTGAGAAGATGTATCCCACCCTGTTCTCTTTTGAGGGCTTGAACTATCGTCAGTTCACATCAAAGTATCTTACAGCCTCTTTTTCCCGCTCATTCTTTGCACAGACCACAGCCCTTGTCGATGGCCGTGCTATGAAGGTCATCCCTCTGGTACAGACCTTCCCCCTCAACAGCCCCTCTTCCAACTCAGGCAAGATTGTGATGTTGCTCGATAGCGAGTTCTTCTCTTCCATCCTTGCAGAGCAAAGGGTGGGGGAGAACCTTACTTCCTTCATAACCGACTCCTCTGGCAAGCTCATCACCTACTGGGGTAGTGAGAATCTTGTTGTTGGTATCGATTACGAGGATGGTCAGCACAGGATAGAGGTCGAAGGCGAGGAGTATGTCTTGTCTGTCCTTTCATCGGGGGTAAGCGGACTCCGATTCTTTTCGTTATTCCCTTTGAGGGACATCTCAGCCATGATGAGTCCTCTTTGGACGGTGCTGACGTACCTCAGTGTTGTGATGTTCCTGGTTATGGCTATCCTTGCCCTATTTATCCTATTGCGTAACCGCAAGGATTGGGTCGAGCTCTTCGGCTTGGCAAGCCAAGGAGAGAGCCTGCTTCCCTATGAGCAGGCCTTGGGACACATCAAGGCGATAGTGGCTGAGGACCGCAACAAGGTAAGGATGTCGGGGGGGACCCCCTTCATCACCGATACCTTCTTCAGGCGCCTCATCCATGGGAAGATGGCCGATACGAGTGAGATCCAGGCGATGCTCAAGCTGGTGCAGGAGGACATCGACTTCTCTCAGCACCTGGCCTTTCAGATGGTCCACCTCGTCATCCACGATGTGAATGACATCCTTACCAGCGACAGGCTTGAGGATATAGACTTCACCCGAATTGCTGCACACAAGCAGGCGCAGCGTGCCTTTGGTCAGCAATTCTTCCTCTATATGGATTTCTCCTTCTCCATCTGGATCATGCTCTGGCATAATGATGATGCTTACCTTGATGCTCAGATCGATCTTTTCTGGAAGGAGTTCTCCCTTGTGACACCCACCTCCACCTCTATGGCTGTCTCCTCATCCAAGACAGGGCTCAATGAGATCTTTGATGCCACCAACGAGTGCAGTGAGGTGCTGCAGTCCATATCCAACGAGAAGCAGGTGGAGATCGTACGCAGATACTCGGAGATTACCTTGAGGCGCGAGCGCTACCACTACACCACCGACATGGAGCGCAAGCTCTACTTCGCTGTCCTTCGGGGTGAGGAGGAGGCCCTTGGGGATATTCTGAGGCTGCTTGAGCAGGATAACTTTGTAGCACGGAGCCTCGGCAGCGAGGAGACAGCCAACCTCCTGCGGGTGCTGTATGCTACAGCTATCAAGCTAGGGCAGGCTATGCACCATGAGGATACCCCCAGGATGTTCACCACCTATCCCCAGGCCAAGCAGTATTTTCTGGCGTTCGCCCAAGGTGTTAAGGGCGAAAACCAGGATAAGGAAGAGATCCTCATCCAGAAAATAGTCTCCTACATCCAGGAGCGCTACGACCAGTGTTCGCTGAACCTCTCCTCCATGGCAAAGGACTTTGCCTTGAAGGAGAGCTTTCTCTACCACTTCATGCAGACGAGGATGCAGACCTCCTTTGCCCAGTACTTGGAAGAGTACCGCCTCGCTCGGGCGGCCACCTTGTTCAGCGAGAAGCAGATGACCATCACCGAGGTGACAGCCCTATGCGGGTATGCCAACAGCCAGACCTTCAGGAGGGCCTTCAAAAAGCACTATGGGATGTTGCCTTCCGATTACCAGAAGACAGTGCTGTATAGGCAGGGGACGTAAAAACCATTTGTGGTAGCGTGCTCGTGGTGCTAAAATGTCTTGAAAATGGATAGCCTTTTTCTTTTTAGAACTCTGACCACAGAGTAGAGAGGTTGTGACTTTTCTTACCCCGGAAGTTACTTTATAGCAGGTAGTGTGTGATTGAGCTACTCACATGAAGGTAGAAAAAAGAACTGCGTAGAATAGAAGCCCTATTCTACGCAGTTCTGCTACTTGCTGTATGCTTTTACCTTTTTGGGGACATCAAACTGCCTTTGAGACAGAAGTTTTTCTTTTTCTTCCCATCAACTACATCCTAGGCTATAGAAGCCTCATAGATCTCCTTGATGGAGGAGGCGAGCATGGTGTTGAACTCCTCGTCACTTTGCTGTGCATGCAGGTCCTGGGAGAGAGCCCTGGAGAAGCTTGCGACAAGGCCGTGGTTCTTGGCTAGGAGGCTGTTAGCTTCGCTGCGGCTATAGCCACCGGAGAGGGCTACCACACGTACCATATGCTCTTCTTTCTGAATGTCAGCGTAGAAGTTGGGTAGGGTAGGTATGGAAAGTTTGAGCATAACCTTGTCCTCTGGCTTGAGAAGGGCCAGCTGTTTGAACAGCTCGGCCTTCAGGATCTTTTCAGACTCCTGCTTGTCCTTGCTGTGGATATCAACCTCAGGCTCGATGATGGGGACCAGGCCAGCCTTCAGTATGATCTTGGCTATCTCAAACTGCTGTTCAACAATCTTCTTGATGCCCTTGGGATTGGCGGCCTTGATGACTGAACGCATCTTGGTGCCGAAGATCCCCTTTTTGACCGCACGGGCAAGCAGGGTCCCCAGCTCTGTGATGGGTTTCATCAGCTGGACTCCATCAGAAAGGGGGGCCAGGCCTTTGTCAACCTTGAGGAAAGGGACTACTCGCTTGGTCTTCCACAGGTAGTCAGCGGTGGTCATCCCCTCGATGGTGCGGTCCATGGTGTTTTCAAACAGGATGGCGCCAAGGATGTGGTCTTCGGTAAATGCGGGGCTGGTGATGATCCTGGTGCGCATGGCATGCACAAGGTCGAACATCTCATCTTCATTGGTATAGGAGTCCTCGCTTATTCCATACTGCAACAGTGCTTTGGGGGTGCTGCCACCACTTTGGTCCAATGCAGCGATAAAGCCTTTTCCTGTCTTCATGCGGGTTAGTTGTTCTGTGTTCATAGGTTCTCCTTCTTTGGGTACCGACTGCACAAGTATATGTTGGTACCACCCTAAATGTACTCAATAGTTCTTGTGCAAGCAAGTGAAGGGTCACCCCTTGGGCTGATAAAGGACCGAGGCTGTTTGCGCATAAGGGAGAGAGCTTTCATAGGGAGTTGTTTTCTTACGCATGGGAAGAGTGCTTGTTTGGCTTGGGGTCTTCCCTTTGTCCTCATTAATTGTCGTTCATCCATAGTGAGAATTCAATTGCCAGTGGGTACATCGAGCTGTATCATGGACTTATCACCAATTCTAGGGCCATCGGCACTGTTTTGGGTTCTAGTTTTCCACTATACGGTTGGTGTCTATTTCTTAGGGGAGGTGGTCTATGGAACATATGCTCTTTGCAGGGGTGGTCATCTCCGTCCAGCCCAGGATCAGGTTGCTCAGGTCCTTTGACCAGAGCTCCCACTCCTACCTGGGGTATGCCCTGGGTGTCCTTGACAGTGAAAGAGAGGAGAAGCTCTCCATAGGCATCGGCTTGAAGGCACAGGAGAAGCACCAGTTCAGAATAGGCATGACCATATCCGGATCCTGCGTGCCTGTGCTGGACCCGGATATGGAAAGCGTGGATTACTACCGGGCTTCAAAGCTGAAGATCGTGGCTGATACTCCCATGGACACCTCCTTTCCTCCTTGGCAGGGTGTCTCACCCGCTATTGCCGTCTATCGTGAGCGGGGGCCGCGAAGGCTCTCTGTCAAAACGTATGAAAGCAAGTGCACATCCTGCATCTGGGGATGCAAGATGGCCGTTGAGATCATCATAGACCAGTGGAATCCAAGACAGAGAAAGTATCGGACAGAGACCTTCTGCTACGGGCCTAAGAACTGCAAGCTCTACTCTGGCGGTCCTGTCAGGAAGGTGCCCGGAAGGAAAGGCATGGTCTATGAAGAGGAAGACTGGGTGGATGAGATGCTGACTTCCCACAGGGAAGAGGATGATTGATAGCTCTCTCGAACCCCTTACGCAGCTGGTCATGTATGTTTCTTTCAGGATGCTTACACTTCATCAGAAGTTGTGCTCGGTAAGATGCTTCAGGGGTTCCCTGTTTGGTATCTTTCTGTGGTAAAGGAAAAAGCTTCTCTCGTTGTCGAAAGAAGCTTTTTCTGGTTTGTTATTAACTTGCCTGATACTTGAAAATTAAGACTCAGACTATTCACTCTGTTCTCTTTCCTTGATCATATCTGCCTGGTTAGGAATCCAAGCGGACAAGCTGGTCCCCTATGTCCTCAGGGCAAACTCCACCATCTGCTGCTTGGCATTGGCAATGTTGCCCCTATCCATAGCCTTCTTTACTCTGGCGAGGATCCTCTGCCCCTCCAAGGGGGAGAGAGGATTCATCTCTGTAGCCTGGGCAAGGCTGATGCTCAGATCCAAGACCCCGTAGGCGGCCTGGATGTTTCCCATCTGGATATTCTCTATCAGGGCTGAATCGAGTATCTCCAGCAGGAAGGGTGTGGTGACTACAGTCTGTTCCTGGTCAAGAAGCAGGTAGTGTGGTGTATATCGCATGGCTTATATCCTTTAGGGGCAGGCACCTCTTCTCACCGAGCGTGATCCAGAGCACCTGCCGTACTGACAATATCGCCATAAAAGGTTATTTTTTCAAGTAGTAACAGTGTGTATTACTTTCATTTCCTATCATAGTAAGCGTTTCACTCTTCCCATCCTTGCTTGAGGAGTAGAGTAGCTTCACATCAAAGGTCATAGCCCCTGATGTGAGGACAAATCCATATTCATCCCGGTACGAAAGCTCGGCTTGCACGGGAGGGATTCCCGGTATGTGCATGGTGGTGCTTGCCCTTTCCTTGTCCTGTTGCTTATGGTCAATGACGAACTTTTCGACCGGCTGGTTGTGCATCTCAGTTAGGGTAGGGGGTACCCCTGCTGCTTTGTCCAGCACCCAGGTGGAGTTGTACAGGCTTTCAAAGCTACCCTTAGCCTCTTCAAGGGTCGGGGGGGTGATGGGTTGGTAGCTGCATCCATAGCAGCTGAACGCCAGGATGAATACCATTACAGTTGCACTGATACTGAGCATGGCGACTTGACCCTTGCCCAATACGACTTTTGTTTTTTCCTTTGCCTTCTCTTGTGGTTGCTCTTGTTTTTCTTGCATGATGTGTACTCCTTACAGTGTTTTGTAAGACAGTTTCACCTGAGAAGGGGCTCTTGCATACTTATATAAGAAATCCATTTCTATACCTTGTGGGTAGGATGAATTGCGGAGCGCATGTAAAACCCGCCTCGGGATTCCTTTGCTTACAATTTTGATGGTTTTGAAGGTAGGGGCTTTTGAAATTTGCATTTTGCACATTTACCTGTATAATAGGTACACAAATAAGCAGAAAGTTAGTTTTATGCATATTCTTTGGATATTTATTAGATAGAAAATTCTACTTTGTTCCAAAGGAATAGGAGAAACGCGTGTCGAACATCATAGATCAGAGCAGTTTGGCTGAAAAAGTGTATGACCTTTTGAAAGTTCAGATTCTTTCAGGGGAACTGAAGGGGGGAATGGTCATACCTGAAGAACAATTGGCACAACAGTTTGGAGTGTCACGAACTCCTATCCGGGAGGCTATAAAACGACTTGCCGAATATGGATTAGTGATATTAAAGCCTAGAAGTCACGCGTTGGTTTACCAGGTTGATGATAAAGAAGCCCATGATATTGCATCAGTGCGTATAGCACTGGAAAGTCTCGCTATTACCTTGTTAACCCCTGCTATGGTTGAGAAAAACATACATAACCTTTCCAAACTTGCTGCAGAGTGCCAATATAATCTTGGTATCAGCAATCGGGCTGATTTGTATGTTTCAGACAGCCTTTTTCATCTTGAATTGGTCAAATGCACTGAAAATTCAGCTCTATATACGTTGTACGAACGATTGGATTCTCAGTGTCAACTCCTGCGAATAGCGCAGAACCTTCCTTTTGAAAGACTTAGCGAGATTGTCAATCACCACACACTCATGTTGCAATATTTGAAAAACGAGGATGTAGGTGCCTGCCTCGATTTGATTATCAAGCATGTAAACAACGAGATGTAGGGCAAAGGCGTATTATTTCAAAAATAGGGGGTTGGAGCCCTGCTTTTATAAATCATGCATGATGTGCTGTTCTATGAGCACTTGCCCCATTTCAAATTTCTTGTCCTTGATGTATTTGAACAAGGTCTCATGTTGTTGCACATAGGTAAGCAACCCCATCTTTGGTACTTTCTGTTTAAGTCTCAACAGGTGGATTCTTGTATCAAGCCGTTCGTAGAGGTCTAGCAGGTGGACGTTACCAGTCAGTTTTGCTAGCTCCAGATGAATATGACTGTCGATCACATATGATGTGGCGAAATCTCCTTCTCGTGTCGACTTGATGCAATCCTGTTGTAGTTCTTGTGCATGAGACAGGTTGATTGAATATTGGGAAGTTGCAAGCAATTGTATGATCAACTTTTCTAGACTGAGTCTAACTTCAGCTATATCAGCAGCTTCTGTTTGGTCAAGATGCTTTACATAAGCGAATTTTCGCGGTTCGTTGATTATTAGTCCCAGTTGTTGCAGACGCCGTAATGCTTCCCTTATTGGAGTCCTGCTTACCCCGAGTCTTTCGGAAATTTCAATTTCAGGGATTTTTTCACCACCCTTAATTTGTCCTGATAGGATCATTTGTTTAATTAGTTGGTAGACCTGTTCTGATAAATTATGCTGAATTATGTGTGTTGATTTGGTTGGTTTTGGTTTTTCTGTAAGCATAGAAGTATATTGTATGCAAGATATGACTATGTCAATATAGTTTTACAGTGTGCGCTAAATATAAAACGTAATATTGTGTAAAAAATAGTCAAATTTTGTAAATACAGCGAAAAAATAAAGAGAGTAATTTTTATAAAAGACTATACTACAAAGATATAATAACAATAAACAATTGTATATTCAATTATTAAAGAATGAAGATAAAATATAAAAAGTGTTTGACAGAGCTGATTTTCAAGTATACAATATACAAAATCTTGTTGAAGGAGTGAAATTATGAAAATGCATCGCATTATGATTGCCGTTCTGTTAGTTGCTCTTATTGTAACACCACTCTTTGCTGGTGGCACCGCAGAAAGTGGTAAAGCCGCAAAGAAAATTACAGTTAACGTTGCTTCGGTGTTCCCCCCAGAGGGTCCTATCCATGAATTGATGGTAAACTTCAAATCACTTGTAGAGGAACGTTCTGATAAAAGAATTCAGGTTGTAGTTCACCCAAGTGGTGCACTTGGTGGTGAACGGGAAGTCGTTGAAGCCATTGCAAGTGGCACTGTAGAAATGGCTGCTCAGGGTATTATGGACTTGATTATGTACATGCCCGAATATACTGTCTTTGAGGAGCCTTTTGTAATTCGTGATATTGATCACCTGAGAAAGTTCTGGGCTACTATCGGTCAGGAGATGAATGAACTGCTAGAAGAAAAGGCCGGCATCATCACAGCAGCTATTGCTGTGCGTGGGTCACGCATGATTACTGCAAACAAGCCGATTGTCGAACCTGAAGATTTGAAAGGTTTGAAATTCCGTTTGCCACAGTACCCCGTTCGTATTAAGGTGTTTGAAGCATTTGGAGCGATCCCTACAGTAGTTGACTTCCCTGAGGTCTATATGGCGCTTAAGACCAAGACAGTTGATGCCCAGGAAAATCCACCTGAAACCATCTATACCTATAAGTATAATGAGACTCAGAAATACCTGATCAATACTCAACACGTTTGGTCGACTGCCCGCTATCAGATTTCCAAAAAGTGGTTTGATACGTTGACAACCGAGGACCAGACTCTAATTATGGATGCTTGGAAAGATGCAGAATCACATATCAAGGAAATCGCATTTAACCCAGACATTACCTATGTCAAAAAGTTGGTTGACAGTGGCATGATTCTTGTTGAGCCAAATGCTGAAGCGTTCCGTAAGATTTCTGATCCTGTTATGCGGGAATTTGATAAGACCCAATGGGCTCCAGGTCTTAGGCAAAGGATTATGGATCTTTAGTATCCTCGATTGACTAGTTTTTAGAAAATGTGGGCGATACGGTTTTAACAATATCGCCCACTAAATATGTTGAGATTAAAAAAGGCAAGCAGTATGAAGAAGATATCAGATTTCATGGAAACGGTGGGAGGAGTGTTAGTGGGGCTTCTTTTCCTTCTCGTTTTTTTCCAAGTTATCGCACGAGTCATTTTACGAATACCAACTTCTTGGAGCGTTGAACTCGGTCGTGTTTTATTTTTGGCAGTTGTATTCATTGGTTCGGCCGTCCTTGTATTCCTGAAGGGCCATATGGTTATTACTGCTATGGTGGAGAAACTCCCACCTGTAGGCCAAAGGATCGTTGGTATCTTGGATGATGTTTTGATAGGTCTGACTTTAATGCTTTTTTGCATAGGGTCATTAGATAAAACTATCACCAATTGGAAGATTCAAATTCCAACACTGGAGTGGGTTACGAATGGATATATGTATCTCATTGTATTTATTGGTGGGATGGGCATGCTGCTTTTTACCATCAATGATTTGGTGAACAAATTCAGGAGAAGTGAATAAATGTATTATATTTTGACAATTGGATTGGTACTTCTCCTTAGTCTAGGTATTCCAGTAGGGATGTCTTTAGTTATGACAGGGTTAGTCGGTTATATTGTGAATATAGGGCCAGTATCAGCATGGGTGAACATAAGTGTTATTCCCCAGAAGATGACCTATAGCTTGATGAACTTCTTATTGTTGTCTATTCCCTTATTCATTCTTGCTGCAAAAGTGATGAATAAGTCAAGTATTACAAAAAAGATATTTGGATTTGCCAATGTGTCTGTCGGATTCTTACCCGGTGGATTGGCGCACGCCAATGTGTTTGCCAGTTTGTTGTTTGCTGGGATGTCTGGGGCTGCTGTTTCAGATGCTGCAGGCCTTGGCCGAATCGAAATCGAATCGATGATTGAAAACGGATACGACCCAGATTTTAGTGCGGCTGTAACCGCTGCGTCTTCCACAATTGGTCCTATCTTTCCGCCAAGTGTACCGATGGTAGTGTATTCAACTATCAGCGGAGTCTCTGTTGGAAAACTATTTCTTGGTGGTGTAGTTCCCGGTCTGTTAATGACGATTACAATGATGATTATGATTGTCTTTTATTCCCTGAAACGTGATTATCCACGCATGCCTTTTCCAACTTTCAAGGCTTTTGGGAGTTCATTAAAACAAGCGATTCTTCCGTTGCTGACCCCTGTCATATTGCTGACCGGTATTTGGACGGGTGTGTTTACCCCTACAGAATCTGCAGTTGTTGCAGCAGCTTATGCCCTGGCTATCAGCTTTTTTGTGTATCGTGATCTAAATCTGAAGGGGTTGTTCCAGTTGTTCAAAGAGACTGCCAGGGATACCGCCTCTATAGGTTTTGTCATCGCGGCTGCTGCTTTTTATGGATGGGTCCTCGCTCGTTCAGGTCTAACATACCAATTTGCTGACTGGATAGGAAATGTTACTACCAATCCAATTATTTTCTTATTGATGGTAAATGTGTTTTTATTATTGGTAGGGTGCTTCCTAGAGGCAATTGCAGCTATAATGATTTTTGGGCCGATCTTGTATGGCCCCGCAATGGCTCTTGGGGTAGACCCCGTACAATTTGGAGTGATCATGGTGCTAAACCTTATGATTGGTTTATTAACACCTCCATTCGGAATCGTACTCTTTATAACGCAAGGACTAGCTGGAATTAGTTTCCAGAGGATGGTGAAAGCAATACTGCCGTTCTTTATACCCTTAATAACAGTGTTATTAATGATTACATTTTTTCCCGGTATAGTAACTTGGTTACCTAATGTTTTGCAGTGACCTGTGGTAAGACTCGAGCCATTACTTGTAAGGAGTAGATACATTTATGACCTCAAAAGATAGGGTTAGAATTACTCTTTCCCATGAAATGCCAGACAGATTGCCAATGCAAATATCCTTCACTCCTGAATTTAAGGAGAGATTGCTGGGAGTTTATCCTAAAGTTGCCAGTTCATCAGATCCTTATGCGTTGGATATCAAGATAGGTAGTGACCTTTTATTAGAAACTGTGGGATGGATGACTAGCTATAACCAACCCGGAGACCAGTATGTTGACGAGTGGGGTATTGGGTGGAAAGCTGTAGAGTATACTACTCCGTTTGGGGTAGGTAGATATACGGAAGTGGAAAACAGGCCTCTTGCTGAGGATGAGGCAATAGCATCGTATTCTGCGCCTGACCCATTTCGGAAACATCTTTATGAGCCGATGCAGAACCTGCTTGCTCTGCACGGTTCTGAGTACTGCATCGTTGGGGTTGTGAAAACAACGATCTTTGAATGTGCCTGGGGGCTTCGCGGGCTGGAGCAACTGATGATGGATTTTATTCTTGATCCCGATTTGGCTGAAGCGGTTCTTGATATTCCTCTGAATTACCATCTTGAAGTGGCTAAGAAATTGGTGTCGATGGGAGTCGATATGATTTGGATCGGTGATGATGTGGGAAGCCAGAATGGGATGATGATATCCCCAGATTCATGGAGGTATTTTCTCAAGCCTCGGATGGCCTCGTGTATCAGTGCGCTCAGAGCGATACGGAAAGATATTGTTATTGCATACCATTCTGATGGTGTAATTGATCCGATCATCCCCGATTTAATCGAAATTGGAGTTGACATACTTAATCCAATTCAACCCAATTGCATGGACCCCAGCACACTAAAAAAACAATATGGCAAAAATGCCAGTTTCTGGGGGGGCATTGACCAACAAAGTGTTCTCCCTTTCAGCTCGCCAATGGGAGTATATGAAAATACAAAATCGATGATGTCGATTTTAGGTGAACACGGTGGTTATATTGTTGGACCGACTCACAATGTCCAGCTTGACGTTCCTTTGGAGAACTTTGATGCTATGGTCAGGGCAATTACTGAAAACTAAGTGACTGGGTATTTTCCTAAGATTACTTTTATCAGACAAGACGGACGAGGAACACATACGAATCCTTTGTCCGTCTTTTTTGGTAAACCCTCAACTTCTCATTGGTTAACGCTAGATGTAGAAAAGTCTTGTCGGGCGTAGCTCATGAAGATTCCAATACAGTGAGAACGGAACACATTTCACTTGTCAAACAGGCGCGGATTCTCTTCCAACATGGGAACAAGTGCATCATAGATGGCCTTTGCCCGGTGACAGAGGACCTTTGCATCCCCTATCTGGCCTTCGGTGATGATGCCCCTCGCTTTCAAAGGCTCCTCCACCCTATGGAACTGCTCGGCAGGAAAGCCTATGTGCCGTCGTGAAAGGACCTGCACCGTATTGCCCTCCCCTAGATTGCTGGTAAGGATGTACGGAGTTTCACTGAGGCGACCGGGTACATCAAGCCACTCCTCAATGCCATGGATGAAGGTGTCGCGGTTCATGCCCACCCCTACCAGGAGAATGGTTGCATCACGATCGAGAAGCCTTCCCCAGGCCGAGTCCCGGGCACACGGGGTGCCACGGTGCTCATCGCCTGCAACAAAGCTCTTTGCATCCTTTCCGAACGCCACCACCGAGTGGGTTGGGTGCCCGGAGCGAAAGCCGTCGGCTCTCTTCCGTGCAAGCTCTGGGACAATGCCTGTACAGCAGGCGGTGTGCTCGACGCTGTAGCTGGGCTGGTTGATGTCGACAGTAGACCAGGTGTGGGTAGCGAACACCATCAGGCCTTCGCTCATATACTCGATAAAGGCATCAATGACTGTCTCGGCACCGCCATCGACATACCCCAGGCTGTTATAGGAAAAATGGGCAAGGGTCGTCCCCTTGGGGTCGACCCCCATCCTTTTCAAATCTGATTGTAATGATTCTTTAGTGTGCATTGCGCAATAATGCCATAGGGTGGGGGAAGATTCAAGAATGGGTAGGGTCTGGCTCAACGAGGTCTCCCTACAATGCAGAAATTCTTGTGCAGGTAGCCTTATATTAGAGTAGGTATGTATCAATCTCCCTATGCCGATGTCTTTCATAGCATTCATTCTACATGGCCCATGGTAGGTACGATAAGGGACAGGTGAAACATAAAACAGGAGTATATGAATTTTTAACATATATGATAGCTTATAAGTACTAATGCAAAGAAATCCTTTAAAGGCTGTTAAATATCGCTAAATTAAGAAAAAAAGCAGAATTAATTTGACAAATGCAGAATCAACCTATATGATAGGTTTAGAAAAAAGATAAGTTAATCACTATTTGTGTTTAGGCTATGGCATACAGTTTTAAATAAATGTATATGTATGGTAATGGAAAAAAAGAGGTAACTGATGAGAAAAAGCATGCATGAAGAAATTCAGGCAGAACTGGAAAAACGAGCAGTCGTCGCTGTCCTCGTGATAGATGATGCAAGGGATGCGGTACCTGTCGCCCGGGCTTTGGTCAAAGGTGGGATTACAGCAATCGAACTAGCGTTGAGAACAGAAGCTGCACCTTTAGCCATCAAAGAGATCCACGACAATGTTCCTGAAATGATGATAGGTGTGGGGACCGTGATACAAAGCGGTCAGGCAAAGATGGTTAAGGGCCTTGGGGCGGATTTTGCCGTATCTCCTGGATTCAACCCAAGAATCCTGCAGGAAGCCATCGCATGTGATCTGCCCTTTGCCCCTGGCATTTCTACGGCAAGTGAGTTGGAATTGGCATACGAACAAGGGTGTGATTTCCTGAAACTATTTCCAGCTGTCCCGCTTGGGGGGATTCCGTATTTCAAGGCTATGACCGGGCCATACAACTATCTTGGAATACAGTTTTTCCCGCTCGGAGGGGTCTCGGAAGCTACCCTTTCAGAATGGGCTTCGCTGAAGAATATTCCTACCATCGGAGGAAGTTGGATCGCAACTTCCGACCTCATCAAAGAAAAGAACTATGCAGAGATAACCCGACGTGCCGAACAGGCGATTACGATCTGGAGAAAAGCTAAAAGAGGAATCAAATGATCAAAGGACAAAAAGTAATCACCTTCGGCGAGATTATGATGAGAATCAATCCCATGGGATATTATAGATTTTTGCAGGCGGAACAGTGGGAATCCAGCTATGCCGGAGGAGAGGCAAACGTTGCAGTCTCCCTGGTCAACTATGGTGTGGACGCTTCATTTGTCACAAAACTTCCTGCAAATGAGTTGGGGAAGGCTGCGGCCAATGCGGTAAGGCGATATGGAGTAGATACCAGTGAAGTGGTTATAGGTGGAGACAGACTTGGCCTGTACTTTGTTGAGAAAGGGGCCAGCCAGCGTCCATCCAAAGTAATCTATGACCGTGCTAACTCCTCTATAGCTGAGGCCCAGCCTTCAGATTTTGATTGGGACACTATCTTTGCAGGGGCTACATGGTTTCATTTTACTGGTATTACCCCTGCTTTAGGGGGCAAATTGCCAGAAATATGTCTGCAAGCTTGCCAAAGCGCAAAAGCAAAAGGCCTTACAATATCTTGTGACTTGAACTACAGAGGTAAGCTTTGGAGCAAAGAAGAAGCAAAAAAAACCATGTCCCTATTAATGCCATTTGTAGATGTTTGTATTGGTAATGAGGAAGATGCAAGCGATGTGTTTGGTATTTCTGCTGTTGGAAGCGATATTGAGGGCGGAAAACTTGACGAACAAGGTTACATCAGCGTAGCTCAGCAGATCGCCCGTAGGTTTGGCTGTGCGAAGGTCGCCATTACCCTCAGAGGCAGCCACTCAGCCAGCTTCAACAGTTGGGGTGGTATGTTGTATGACGGCAAGGACGCTTGGTTTTCTCCACGCTACGATATCCAGATTGTCGATAGGGTAGGCGGAGGGGACTCATTCGGAGGTGCTCTCATTTACCCTACGATAAACCCAAAAGTAGAACCATACCCTAATCAACCCTCTCAAAACCTTTGATTCTCACATTTCAGAGCACTTTTCCCCACTTTTAGTTGCTTTCTGAAGCTCTTTGGTGTATCATAAGTAT
>Ga0265295_1003260_pt1 | contig 24062 bp, 18 predicted proteins | sample Munlansysbiofilm_FD_192503 | JGI IMG/M metagenome (GOLD analysis project Ga0265295, IMG submission 192503) | Leachate microbial communities from a municipal landfill in Southern Ontario, Canada - Methane capture system biofilm | ecosystem: Engineered > Solid waste > Landfill > Unclassified ...
AGAAAAAAATGAGTAAAGTATTGAAAAATTTAAAGTATGCATCTAGTCATGAATGGATTAAAGTTGAAGGAAATGTAGGAATTATTGGTATTTCTGATTATGCACAAGATTCATTAGGAAATATTGTTTTTCTTGATGTTCCTGAAGTTGGAGATGTATTCAATAAAGGAGATGAGTTTGGAGTATTAGAATCTGTAAAAGCTGCATCGGATTTGTATTTGCCAGTTGGTGGGGAAGTAATAGATGTTAATTTAGAATTAGTAGATAGTCCAGAATTATTGAATGAATCTGCATATGATAATTGGATTTTAAAAATATCTATTGCTGATTTATCTGAGTTAGATGACTTATTAACAGCAGAAGAATATGAAGCGGAGACAAAATAATGCATAAATATTTTCCTCAAACAAGTTCTGATGTTTCAGAAATGAAAGAGGTTATAGGAATAAAACAGTTAGATGAATTATTTAGCGATATTAATCCTAAAGTAAGAATAAATAACAAATTAAATTTACCTGAAGCTATGTCAGAGGAAGAATTAAGAAAGCATATGGATGATTTGGGGAAAAGAAACAAACAATTTTCTTCATTTTTGGGAGCAGGTACATATGATTCTTTGCAGTTTTCAGCAATCTCTGCATTGACTTCTAGACAAGAATTTTTAACTTCTTATACTCCTTATCAACCAGAGATATCTCAAGGAACATTGCAATATATTTTTGAATATCAAACAATGATTTGTGAATTAACGGGAATGGATGTTAGTAATGCTTCAATGTATGATGGAACAACAGCTACTGCTGAGGCAATGTTTATGGCTGTTAGTTATACTAAAAGAAATAAAGTTTTAATAAGTAATACTTTAGATAAAAACACTATTGATGTTGTTAAGACATATGCAAAGTATCGAAATATTGAAATTGTTCTTATTAATGATAAGGATCTTAGTTTTGATAGAGAGAAATTATTATCGTTAATTGATGAAAATACTTCATGTTTTATTAGCCAAACACCTAATTATTATGGTGTTTTAGAAAACTATGAAGGCTTAAGTGAGATTTTACATAATAACAATTCTTTATTCATCATAAATTCTGATCCTTCGAGTTTGGGTTTATTTAAAAATCAAAAAGAGTGGGGTGCAGATATCGCTTGTGGTAATGCTCAGACTTTAGGAATACCTAAATCATTTGGCGGACCCACTGTTGGATATTTAGCTTCCACAAAAGCATTGCTTAGAAAAATGCCCGGAAGAATTTGTGGCGCTACTACTGATAAAGATGGAAAAAGAGGATTTGTATTAACGCTTCAAGCAAGAGAGCAACATATAAGGCGAGAAAAAGCAACTTCTAATATTTGTTCAAACCAGTCTTTAATGGCTTTATATATTACTATTTATTTAAGTTTAGTTGGGAAACGAGGCATAAAAGAAATTGCTCAAAGAGCATATAATAATGCTCATTATTTTGAAGAAAAATTATTAAAAACAAAAAAGTTTATAAAGGTAAGCAATCATCCCTTTTTTAAAGAATTTGTTTTGGAATATTTAGGAGATATTGACAAGTTAAATCAAGAATTGTTGAATAATAATATTTTAAATGGTTTAAATATTGGCAATAATAAATTATTATTATGTGCTACTGAAACAAAAACGGTTAAGGAAATTAATGATTATCTAAATGTTTTGGAGGCTTTAAATGTATAATAAATTAATATTTGAAATTTCTAAAAAAGATAGAATTGCATACTCACTTGCTAATTCTAGTATAGATAATTATGAATTACCAAAGGAATTATTAAGAAAAACAGAACTTAATTTGCCTGAAGTAAGCGAGTTAGATGTTATTAGGCATTATACTAATATTTCTCAAAAAAATTATGGTGTTGAGTCGGGGTTTTACCCATTGGGCTCATGTACTATGAAATATAACCCTAAAATAAATGAGGAAATAGCTAAAAACACTAATTTTACCAATATACACCCATTACAGCCTGAAGATACAATCCAAGGAGCTTTAAAAGTATATTATGATTTATCTAATTATTTATCTGAATTAACGGGATTAGATAAGTTTTCCTTTTCTCCTTTTGCTGGTGCACATGGTGAGTTAACAGGTCTTATGATTATGAGGGAATATTTTATACAAAGAAAAGATTTTAAAAGAACAAAAATAATTATTCCTGATTCTGCTCATGGTACAAATCCAGCAAGTAGTGCGGTTGTGGGATTCAGTGTTGTTAATGTTAAAAGTAATGAAAATGGAACTGTGGATATTGAAGCTCTGAAATCTTTATTAAATGATGAAATTGCAGGCATTATGTTAACTAATCCCAACACTTTAGGTTTATATGAAAATGATATTTTGCAAATTTCAGAATTGCTACATGAAAACGGAAGTTTGTTATATTATGATGGTGCTAACTTAAATGCTTTACTTGGAATTGCAAGACCTGCTGATATGGGTTTTGATATAGTGCATTTAAATTTGCATAAGACATTCTCTACTCCTCATGGAGGTGGAGGTCCAGGATCTGGACCTGTTGGAGTTTGTAAAAGGTTAATTCCGTATTTGCCAAATCCTCAAGTTATAAAGGATGATGAGGGTTATCATTTTTATAATTCTGATAAAGCAATTGGAAGAATTAGCGGGTTTTATGGTAACTTTTTAGTGTATTTAAAAGCTTATGCATATATTTTAAGCATTGGAAAAGAACATATGGATAAAATTGCCAAGTATTCTGTTCTAAATGCTAATTATATTAAAGAATCATTAAGGAAATATTATAATTTACCAATTAATAGAAGTTGTATGCATGAAGTTGTTTTTGATGGTTTGATTTCAAAAAAAGCTTCAACATTGGATGTTGCTAAAAGATTACTTGATTATGGTTATCATCCGCCAACAATTTATTTTCCACTTTTGTTTCATCAATCAATGATGATTGAACCTGTAGAAAATGAAACTAAAGAAACATTAGATAGTTTTATTGAGGTTATGATTAAAATTGCAAAAGAGGCCGAAGAAGATCCAGAGTTGTTATTCTCTGCTCCTCATAATACAGTTGTTAAGAGATTAGATGAGGTAAAAGCTGTTAGAGAATTGAAAGTTAAATTTGGTGATTTACTATGAAAGATTTAATAGTAATTGGAGCAGGTCCAGGTGGTTATGATGTGGCAATGGTTGCTAAGAAAAAAGGACTTGATGTATTACTAATTAATGGTGATAAGCTCGGTGGAACGTGTTTAAATTATGGGTGTATACCTACAAAGACGTATCATAAAAATGCTTCTTTAATTAAAGATTTGAAAGAAGCTGAAATTTATGGTTTAAAAAATTTATCATATAGTTTTAATTATCTTGAAGTGAAAAACCGTAAAGAAAAAGTGGTTAACACTTTGAAAGACGGTATTAATTTTTTGTTAAATAAGTTAGAAATTGAAGTAGTTAATGGTTATGCAACTTTTAAAAATGATAATACTATTGTTGTTAATGGAGTTGAATACCAAGCAAAGAATTTCATTATTGCAACAGGATCTAAAGATAGACAATTGTCGACTTTTCCTGATGCATTAAATAGTGATGATATGTTGGATTTGGATATATTGCCAGAAAAATTAGTTATTATTGGTGGCGGAGTTATTGGAATTGAATATGCTTCAATTTATAATCAATTTGGTATTGATATAGAAGTAGTAGAATTTATGGATAGAATTGTACCAACAATTGATTCTGATTTAAGTAAAAGATTATTAAGTTATTTAAAAAGACAAAAAATTAAATTTCATTTAAGTTCTAAAGCTTTATATAAAGATGATGAATTTGTATATATTGAAGAAAAGGGAAAAATTGTAAAAATACCTTATGATAAAGTATTAGTTAGTATTGGTAGAGTTGCTAATTATCAAGGACTTTCTTTAGAAAATTGCCATGTTGAATATGATAAACGGGGAATTATTACAGATGATAATTTTCAAACGAGCAATCCTAATATATATGCAGTCGGTGATGTTACCGGTAAGAATATGCTTGCTCATTATGCAAAATATAGTAGTTTAAGAGCTTTGAATCATATATTAAAAGAAAAAGATAACATTAATTTTGACTTAGTTCCTAGTTGTATTTTTAGTTTTCCTGAAATCGCTTCTGTTGGTATCAGTGAAGATTATTATAAAGATAATGATTTGCCTTATGAGGTATATAAAACAGTTTATCAAAGTAACGGAAAAGCATTTTCCGCAAATGAAACAGATGGTTTTGTGAAAATTGTTGCTTATGAAGGAATTATTACAGGAGCAGCCATAATAGGTTATGATGCTTCAACATTGATTCATGAAATGGCTATTGTAATAACAAAAAAAATGAGTGTTTTAGAATTTAAAGATGTTATTCATGCTCATCCTACATTGAGCGAACTTTTTAATGAAGGTTTATAGTTTTTTGATTTAAAAAGACTAGTAGTTTTACTAGTCTTTTTTTTATTCTTTATTAATTAAGTAATTTCAGTTATAATGTTAAGAGAGGTGTTTATGAGTTTAGAATTTAAGCATGTTTTAATTAAAGGTAGATTGAATAATTATAAATTAAACGTAGATATTAACGATAAAATAATTATTGGCGTTTTTTCTAATGATGAAAAAGCAATTAATGATTTTTTTCTTAAAGCATCTGGTGTAAATACTAATGAAGGAAATATTTTTTTCAGAGGATATTCTGTTTTCGATAATAAGGAATATTTTAAAAATCGTTTATTGATTAATTATAAACAGCCATATATTACATCATTAGATAAATCATATTTACAAAAATATTTTAAGGAAAATTATAATATAGATATAGATTTAAATATCTTTGAAAAGATTAATAAAGATTTAAAATTAAGGAATGAATATTTAATTAAGGATAAGTATATATTTACTAAACGAGGGTTAAATCTTGTAAATTATTCTCTAACAAAATGTATTGGTAAAAAAATTAATTTTATTTATAATGTAATCAGTAATTGTAGTAAAGAAGAAAGAGAAATTATTTTGTTAGGACTTGCTGATAAAGAGAATTTTGATGTTAATTTTTTGGACTTTAATGATGTTTTAGTTTCTTCAAAATTTATAGATAAGTATTTATTTTTTTCAAATAGTGGAGAAATTGTTTTTCTTACTAATGATGATGATGTTTATTTAGTTGGAGGAGAAATTTTAAATAGTTTAATATATAATAAGACTAAAGATATTTCTATTACAAATTATGAATATACAAAAGAAGAAATAAAAGCTTTTAAAAAAAGAAAAATAATATTAAAGAAAATTAAATTTATTGATGTAGAGAGATATTTATGAAATACATATTCAAAAATTTTTATGTAAAAATTTATTTTTTATTTATGTTGGCTACACTTATTACAGCTTTGTTATTTGTTTTTTCTAAAGAAACATTGTTTCTAAAACTTGGTGTGAATAATTTATATCTAATTATAGTTCTTTATGGGCTTATTGTGCCTGTTCTTACTATTGAAAAGAAGTTAATTGATCAAGTGAAATTTGGTGTAATAAGAAAACAAGTATTTATAGAAAATCTTATTTCTTATTTTGTAATTGCGAGTTTTGTTATAATCTATGAGTTAGTTATTTTTATTATGCAATTTTTATTTGATTATATATATATTATAAATATTAATTTATTGTTTACTGCGTTTTTGAGTTTTTTGGTTTTTACAATATATGGGGACATTATCGGGTTAAGTAATTTTAATAAATATTTAAAAATAGTTTTAATTATTTTATTTTTATTTTTTGTTATTTTATTTTATTGCTTATTACAAAACTTTATTAATATATTGTTAATAATTATTTTTGTATTGTTTATTTTATACTCCTTAAAAACATATAAGATTTATTTAGTTAAAGAATAGAGGATATATATGTATAAGTTTTTTCAAAAACATAAATTTATAATTTTTATAGTTTTCATTTACTTTTTAAATATAGTAAATGCTTTTTTATCAACAACAGGAATTTTTAATAATTTACTTAGTCCTTATAAACGTGATTTTTTCATGGTTTTTAATGCATTTATTGGTGATGTAGCTTTTATTAGTATTTTTGTTGGATTAGGTTTTATTATTTTTAAAAAAGAAAAATCGATAATTAAATATATGATTGTAATTACTTTTATATTATCTTTCTTTTGTTATGCAATGAGTAATTATATACCAATATATGGAATGATGTTTTCTTTTTGGAATTTAAAAGCTTTTAGTGGTGGAGGTGGAGGAGAAGCTTTTGATTTTGTTATTGATTCTTTTGCTCTAATTGTTAGTTCAGGAAAACTTATATTTTTCTTTCCAGCAATTCTTATATTAATACTATATTTTACTATGTATAAAAGAAATTTAAACATCAAAGATAATAGTAATTTTGCTTTTGTAAAAAGAATATATGTTGGGATTATTGTTATAATGTTTGGTTTGATTTTTTCAAATGTAAGTTATTTAAATTATAAAAATGTCAATAAAGATAATTGGTTTAATGATAATTCGACACCGCTTCATGGGACCGAGTCCATTGGACTTTATAATTTTTATATTTATGAAGGTTTAGAATTTGTATCAAATGAGTTAAATCTTAAAAAGAATACAAATGATAATAGGGATAAAATTTTAAGTGATTTAAAAAAATACGAAGATGATTGTCAGTTAAATATGATTGATGGAAATATGTATTGTAATACAGTGGAAAATAATGGTTTGGCTGAGGGCAAAAATTTAATTTTAATGCAAGTAGAATCTTTAAATAATTTTGCTATTGGATTGAAAGTAAAAGTAAATAATGAGTATTTAGAAGTAACTCCTAATTTGAATAGATTGCTTGAAAGTTCAGTTTATTTTAATAATTTTTATACAGCTGTTGGCATTGGTAATACTTCTGATGCGGAATTTTCTGCACTTACAGGATTATATCCAAGTGGCCCTAAATATACTATTTATGAATATGGTAATGTTGAGTATCCAACTCTTGCAAGATCATTTGAGGATTCAGGATACTATAGTTTTTCTATTCATGCCAACGGAGGAGAATTTTATAACAGAAAATATATTCATGAAAATATATATGGTTTTAGTGATTATTATGGTGAAGAGGAATTAGAGGAAATGGGGTTAATTAATCGTGATGATTTTGTACATTTGTGGATGGGAGACACAGAATTTTTAGAAGCGACAGTTGATATTATTAAATCACAAAATGAATTGGGGAAAAATGTCTTTAGTTTTCCGATTACAATTTCTACACATCTACCATATAGTGAAGATGAAAATTTATATAAAGATATTGTACCTTTATTTCCTGATGATTATAAGGATTTACATGGTTATTCTTTGGGATATTTAAAACATCTTTATTATACAGATTATGCAATTGGAAATATGTTTTCGAAAATGGAAGATTTGGGAATGTTAGAAAATACAATCGTGGCTTTGTATGGTGATCATGGATCAACAATAAATTTTGCAGAAACTATGAAGTACAATACCGAAATATTTGAAAATGATATTAATGGTGTTTTTGGGAAAGATTTTGCTGTTGAAGGAAATAATATTGTTGCAGAAAGACGTTTTGAGCAAAATGTTCCATTTATTATTTATGATAAAACAAAAACGATTGAACCAAGAGTTATATCATATTCTAGAGGACAAACTGATATTTATAGAACTCTTGCTAATTTATTTGGATTAGAACAGCAATATTATTTTGGACAAGATGCATTTATTGATGTAGATAATTTAGTATATAGTCCAAGAACAAGTGATATATTTATTGGAGATATGGCGATTTCTTCAAGTTCTTATGAGTTTTTTAGTGTTAGTTCAGTAGTTAAGTACGATAGTTTAGATAGAAAAAGAATTATTGAAGAATATCAAAAATATTTAGATTTTAATAATAAATTATTAGAATATGAATTATTTCCTAAAGTTAGTAAATAAATATTCTAAAGATGGGGGTTATATGAAAGAACTTATATTTGAATATTCAAGTATTGTTAGCAGCGTAATGTTGTTGGTATTTTATACTAATGAAGTAATTATTATTTTTGAGCAAAAAAAATATAAATTATTACATAGTTTCGAAGTGTTTAAAATATATTTTAGTAAATGGTTTAATTATTTCCCACTAATTTTAATCCCTTTTATATTTTTTATTGATATTTGGTTTGTTGGATTAATATATAGTTTGATTGCGTTATCGTTTTTTATTTATTTGAGATTATGTCATAAAAATGTTATTTTAAATTTTTGGAAGACTTTAAGGTTGTATATTGTTATTTTGATTATCGAGACAATATTTGGAACTATTTTAATGCTTAATGTAAAATTAGTAGAATTAACATCTTTGTTAATAATTGTTTTAAATATAAACTTATTATTTGTATTTTTGTGTTATTGGATTAGTTGGCCAGCAGAAAAATTATATGATAAAATTATAAATAAAGAAGATAAGTAGAAGATGCAAAGCTTTGCATCTTTTTCATTATTGAAACAAATCTCTAAATAGTATATAATAATTTAGTATAGGAGAAAGCAAATGGATAATGATTTGACTGCGTTTTTTAAAAAAAATAATTTAAAACTTAATAATAAGTCAATTGTGATTGCTATATCAACTGGCGTTGATTCGATGGTTTTACTTACTCAATTTCTAGAGATAAAAGATATTTATAATTTAAATATCATATGTGCTCATGTTAATCATATGAAAAGAGAACAGTCTATAATTGAAGAAAAATATATAATTGATTTTTGTCATAATAATAATTTAAAATATTATATTAAAAGATTAGAGACCTTAAGTGAAGAAGAGAATTTCCAATCTGAAGCTAGAAATGAACGATATTTATTTTTTGATGAGATTATAAAGACTGAAAATGCAGATTATTTAGCTTTAGCTCATCATGCTAATGATAATATGGAGACAATTATGATGAGAATCCTTAGAGGATCAAATCTTTTGGGGTATGCAGGTATTAGTCCTATTATTAAAAAAAATAATTATTTATTAATCAGACCATTATTTGATATTTTAAAAGAAGAGATTATTGATTATGCTAGTAAAAAGAATATAGTATATTTTGAAGACGAAACAAATAATCAAGATTATTATACAAGGAATAAAATAAGACATGAGGTTATTCCACCAATGTTTATGATATGTGAAGATGCAAATAGTAAGTTTTTGGATTTTGCATTTAATATTAGAGGAGCATGGAAAATAGTTGAAGAGAGAGTATTAGATTTTATTAAAAAAAATATAAGGATAGATAAAGATATTGAATTTAATAAGAATAGTTTTTTAAAAACAGATAAATATTTACAAGTTGAAATCTTATTTAAGTTGTTAAAAAAATATAATTTAAGTAAAGATGTAATTTTAGAAATTATTGCTTTAATTAATTCAAAGAAAGCAAATATTAAGTCTTATATTGTAAATAGTTTTACCTTTTATAAAGAATATAATATTATTTTAATAAAAGATGGATTAATTGAACCTTTAAATATTTGTTTGGTTATAGATGATTTTAGTAAACAATATCAATATGACAATATTAAGGTTATATGTCAACCATTTGAAAGCAAAAACATACTAAAATCAGACGAAATATGCTATAATACAAATATGCTGCCAGTTATTCTACGAAGTAGAAGACCGGGAGATAAAATTAAGTTATCCGCTGGGGAAAAGAAAGTAAAAGATTTATTAATAGATGAAAAAATTGGTATTTCAAAAAGAGAGAGAATTTTAATTTTAGAAGATAAAAATCAAAAAATACTTGCAGTTATAGGACTTAAGAAAAGTGTTTATTTAACAGAAATAAAAGATTGCAATATTGTTTTGAAAATAAAAACAGGAGAATAATAAATAAATGGATTATTTTGTTGAAGAAGTTTTACTAAATCACCAACAAATTGTGGACAGAAGCAAGGAGCTAGGGGACATAATTACAAGTGAATACAAATTTAAGACACCCATTTTGATTGGGTTATTAAAGGGATCTGTTCCATTTATGGCGGAGCTTATTAAATATATTGATTGTCCTATGGAAATGGATTTTTTGAAAGTTTCTAGCTATTCAGGTACTGAATCAACTGGTCGAGTAAATATAAAATCAGATTTAGCTGTAGATATCTTCGGAAGAGATATTTTAATTGTTGAAGATATAATTGATAGTGGACTTACTTTAATGAAAGTCATTGAGCTTTTAAAAGAAAGAAAACCAAAAAGCATAGAAATTGTTACTCTTCTTGATAAAAATGAGGGAAGAATTGTGAAGGAACTAATTCCTAAATATATTGGGTTTAGTATTCCTAATAAATTTGTGATTGGTTTTGGTTTAGATTATAATGAGTTATATCGTAATTTAGATTACATAGGGGTTTTAAAACCTTCAATATATATGAAGTAAAAATTTAAAGGAGAGCTTTTTAAGCAACATAGTTTATGGCAAAGAAAAAAGAACAAAAATTTAAAAGATCCAATCTTGCACTTATTTTATTGTTAATTTTATTAATACCTGGTTTGTTTTTATTTATTGGAAATTTAACAAATCAGCCAACAAAATTAACAATAACGGAATTTAGGGCAAGGGTTGAAGGAGCACCTGCTACTTTTACAGAAATATATGCATCACCATATACAGGTGATAATGATTCACTTTACAAGATTACAGGAACATATTTGGATGGAACTGGAGAGCCTGTAATGTTTATTGTCAATGTACCAAAAGATGAATTTCATGAGATATCTAAGGATTTTGGTCCAAACACAAAAATTGATTTTCAAACTGTTTCTAATTTTAATTGGTTTAGTATAATTATTTGGGGAGTATTGCCAATTTTATTAATTGGCGGGGCCCTATATTTCTTATCTAAATCAGCTATGGGTGGCGGAGCTAATAAGCAAGCTTTTGATTTTGGTAAAAGCAAAGCAATTTTAAATAAGAAAAGTAAAATTACTTTCAAAGATGTTGCAGGATGTGATGAAGAAAAAGAAGAAATGGTAGAAATCATTGATTTTTTAAAAACACCTAAAAAATATTTTGATATTGGAGCAAGAATTCCTAAGGGAGTACTTTTAATTGGTCTTCCGGGAACAGGTAAAACTTTACTTGCAAAAGCAGTTGCTGGCGAAGCCAAGGTACCATTTTATTCTATATCTGGTTCTGATTTTGTTGAAATGTTTGTTGGTGTTGGGGCTAGCCGTGTTAGAGATATGTTTAAAACAGCCAAACAAAACGCTCCATGTATTTTGTTTATTGATGAGATTGATGCTGTAGGTCGTCAAAGAGGAGCAGGACTTGGTGGTGGACATGATGAACGTGAACAAACATTAAACCAATTGTTAGTTGAAATGGATGGCTTTGAGGAAAATTCTGGTGTTATTGTTATGGCCGCTACAAATAGAGCAGATGTATTAGATCCAGCGTTACTTAGACCCGGTCGTTTTGATAGACAAATAAGGATTTCCTTACCTGATGTTAGAGGAAGAGAAGCTATTCTAAAAGTTCATTCAAGAAATAAAAAAGTTTCAACAAAAATTATATATAATGATATAGCAAAAAGAACTCCAGGATTTAGTGGTGCAGATTTAGAGAATCTAATGAATGAAGCTGCTTTACTTGCTGCAAGAGAAAATAGAAAAGAAATTAAAATTTATGATATTGATGAGGCAATTGATAGAGTTCTAATGGGTCCAGCTAAAAGAAGTAGAAAATATACGGATAATGAAAAATGGACAGTTGCTTACCATGAAGCTGGTCATGCAGTTTTAGGAGTAAAACTTGAAAAAGCTGATATAGTCCAAAAAGTTACTATTGTTCCTCGTGGAGATGCTGGTGGTTATTCAATGATGACACCAGAAGAAGAAACTTTTTTACAAACACGAAAAGGTTTAATTGATACTATTACAGGATTATTAGGTGGAAGAGTTGCTGAAGAAATTATGCAAAATGATATTAGTACTGGAGCCAGTAACGATATACAAAAAGCAACATTTATTGCTAGAGCAATGGTTACACAATATGGTATGAGTAAACTTGGTCCTATTCAATATGAAAGAGGCGATCAATCTGTATTTTTAGGAAGAGATTATTTGTCTGAGAAAAACTTTTCTGATCAAGTTGCTTTAGAAATTGATAAAGAAGTTCAATCTATTATTGAGGAAAGTCATAAATTAGCTACAAAAGTATTAACTGAGCATAAAGATTTATTAATTTCCATAGCTCAACATTTATATGAAATTGAAACTCTTACAAAAGAAGATATCTTAGAACTTGTTGAAACAGGTAAAATAGTTTGGTGGGAAAAGAAAAAAGCTAAAGATGAAGCTGAAAGAATAGCTAGATTAAAAGAACAAGAGTTGCAAGATATTTATAAAAAACAACTTGAAGCTATGACTGAATTAAAGAAATCTCAAGAACTTAAATCTGAAGAGCAAGTAAAAAAAGAAACAGAAGAAAAGTCTTCAGAAGAAGATAAGAGCAAATAAAATGCGTTTAGATAAATTTTTGAAAGTCTCAAGAATTATTAAACGAAGAAGCGTTGCCAAGGAAGCATCTTTGGGTGATAAAATTTTTATAAATGGAAAAATTGCTAAACCAAGTACGGATGTTAAAGTTGGAGATATAATTGAAATTAGTTATTTTAAAAAAATAGTAACAATAAAAGTTAAGGATATTATTTTGAGTACAAAAAAAGAAGATGCATTAGAAATGTATGAATTGATTGAAGCAAAAGACCACTAAAATGTGGTCTTTTTTTTAATTTTATTATATAATAATATATGAGGTGACATATGAAAATTGTTTTGGGATCATCTTCTCCTAGACGTAGTGAATTGATGAGATTAATTGGGTATGAATTTATTGTAGCTGTTCCATATATTAATGAGGAAATAGAAGAGGATAATCCTATTAATTATGTAAAAAAGATTGTTAGAAAAAAAGGAAATTTCATTAATTGTGAATTTTCTTCTAATATTATTGTTTGTGCGGATACTATTGTTGTAAAAAATAATGTAATTTTAGGGAAACCTAAAAGCAAAGAAGATGCTTTTAAAACACTTAAAATGTTGCAAAATGATGTTCATTATGTTTATACAGCAGTGTTAATTCAATATAAAAAATATAAAAAAGTATTTGTGGAAAAAACTAAAGTTTATATAGATTCATTAACTGATGAAGAAATTGAACTATATATTGATACTACTGAGCCGTATGATAAGGCAGGTAGCTATGCGATTCAAGGTGTATTTGGAAAGTATATAAAAAAAATTGAAGGTGATTACTATAATGTTATGGGGTTACCTATTAATTTAGTGTATAGGGAAATTGAAAAAATAAAAAATGGGGGAAAACATGAAATTTAAATATTTATTATTAATTTTTGTTTTAATGTTTATTCTTACTGGTTGTGTAGGTAAGGAAATTATTTTAGAAAATGAATCTGATGTAATACTTGAAATTGGTGATGAAAAGGTAATTGAATACGAAGTTAAAGGAAGCGACGAAGACACATATTTAAAATCAAGTAATGATGAAATTGTTTCAATTAATGAAAATAAAATAAAAGCCGTTAGTGAAGGAACTATTAATATTAATATTTATTTTAAAGGCGATGAAAAATCTTATGCTTCTTTTAAAGTAATTGTTAATTCTACAACTATAGATAAGAATATTACTACGAATTATACAGATATGATAACTATAGAAGTAGATGAGGAGAAAATTTTAGAATATGAAAGTGTTGGTGGCACTAGTGATGTTGTTCTTACTACTGATAAACCAGATGTTTTATCAATTGAAGGAAATAAAATAATTGGTAAAAAAACAGGAACTGCTGTAATTAGTTTTTCTTTTGCAAATGAATCATACATATATGTTAATATTGATGTTGAAGTAGTTGATAAAAAAGATATAGTTTGTTCTAGTGATTTAATTAATTTGGAAGTGTTGGATGAATATAATTTATTATATGAAGTTATAAGTAGTGAAGAAGAAGTAGTATTAGTTTCTGATAACCCTGAAATTGTTAAAATCGAGGGAGATACATTAATTGCTTTAAATGTTGGAGAGGCGACAATAAGTTTAAAATTTGTAGGCGATGATAAAATATACAAAACTGTAGAAGTAATTGTAAAGGGAAAGCCATTAGTTAAAGAAATTAATATTGCAGAAGATAATATTAGTTTATTTATAGGTGATGAATATTTAGTTAGTTATGTAGTGGTGAATTCTGATGAAAATGTAGTTATGGTATCTTCTAATCCTGATGTTGTAAGTGTTGTTGATGATAAGTTAATAGCAAATAGCACTGGTGAAGCAAGTATTTCATTAATGCTTGCTGGTGACGATAAAGTATATAATAATATAAATGTTGTAGTAAGTGAACCAGAAAAGAAAATTGAGATTTTAAATGAAGAAACTGAGTTATCACTTTTTACAACTTTGCAAGTGGTTTTACATCTTGAGTATGTAAATGAAGTAGTTTATGAAAGCAGCAATCCTGAAGTGGCTATAGTTTCTATTGATGGGTTAATTGAAGCGTTGAAAGAAGGAGAGTTTATACTTTATGTTAAAGATGCCAATGATGAAGGCGTATCAATTTCTATGCCCTTAACTGTAAAGGTTGATCCATTTGTTATTTTAGATATGGCTCATATTGAGAGACCAATTACTCAATATGTTTCTAGTTATGGCTATAACCCGGATGTTAGATACCAATGGGTTTATGGAAGTGTTAGCGCATATAGTACAATGAGCTTAAATTTAGTAGAAAACATTGTTGATATAACGGAAAATATATATCAAAGAACTACAGCAACTGAAGAAAAATTGACCATTGCAGAGGAGATGAAATTAGTTAGAAGTGGTATATTACATGAGAAAACAGAATATATTACTTATCATGATACTGGAAATCATACCCCTGGAGCTAATGCTTTAATGCATGCTAATTATATGGTTGGAGCTGATAATAAAAATAATAGAGCAAGAAGTTGGCATTATACTGTTGATGAAAATCAAGTAATTCATCATATTCCAGATAATGAGGTTGCATGGCAAGGAGATAGTTATATAGCATATGCAAGATCTATTGGTGTTGAAACATGTGTGGATTTTGGTTCTGATTTATATAAAACTTGGCAAAGAACAGGTAAATTAATGGCTGGGTTATTATTTCAACATGACTTAAAATTAGATGCAGTTAAGCAACATTATGACTGGAGCCAAAAGAATTGTCCCCAAACATTAAGAAGAAATAATTTATATGATTTAGCACTTAGTATGATAGAAGCTGAATACAATGTTTTGAAGTATTTAGAAGGTTATGATATTGAGTATGTATCATTGAACCCTGAGTATATTGATAATACAGGTAAAGTTATTAAATTACCTAGTAAACCAATTAGAGTAGGGTATAAAGCTATTGTCACAAGCCCTAGTGGAAATGTAAGTGAAAAAGTTTATTATTCTTATTTAAAATTAGAAGATGGATCTACATTAACCCCTTCTATCGAAGATATTGAGTTAGCAAATAGTTTTGATAATCAAGTTTGGGCAATTGATGATATTAGTTATAATATAATTGATCCTTTGATTAGTGATTATCAATCTTATTCTAAAGTTGTAAAAGAGTTAATTATTAGTTATCCATTATTGCAATCTTATGAGATTTTATTAATGGAAAAAGATAGGGTTGATACCCCTATATTAATTTATGAAGTTCTTCCAGATAATAGCGCGTATAAAATAAATAATAGTTATATAATGTTGTATAATACAACTAATAGTGATTTTAGTTTAAAAGATAAATATTTAATAGCATATAATAATACAACTAATTTTTCACTTGATGGATTAGTTGAAAATAAAGATTGGTATAAATTTAGTGATGATATGCTTATTAAAGCAAATAGTTATTTCTTAATTCAAACATCAATTAATGTAAGTGATGAATATCCACCACTTGCTGATGCTGTTGTTGATTTAGATATTTCATTTAATTTAGTTTTAGTTTTAGCTGATGAATTAAAAGATATCAGTGAAAAACAAGATATTGTAATAGATTTATTAGTTACTAATAATGAAGTTATTATTGGGAATCCTATTACTTTTGATAATGAGGCGAGTGCAATTGGCAGAAAATATTTTATTGATACAAATGATTGTAAAAGGGATTTTCAAATTAAAGATCCTAATCCAATAAATTCTCAAAAGCAAAGTGTTAAGGAATTAACAGTTATGGAAACACAAGCTTTAATTTTTGATACATATGTTAGATTTCTTGATAGAGATCTTACTGTGGCTGATGAAGGAGATATTAATTATTTGATTTCTTTATATGAAGGATTAACAAATGAATTAATGAATTTGATTGTATTAGAAGATTTATATAATAATATTATAATGAGATGGAATGTAGTTAATAATCCTGATTTAAAGGTAATTAGTGATGCTGTTATACAAATTCCTAATCAAATCATTAATGATTTTGTGTTGCCTAGTTATGAAGGATTGACTTATTCATATGGTGAAGATCAAGACAGTAGTTATTTTAATTTAGAAACTGGAGAGTATTTAAAAATTAGTTATGAATATAATCCAATTATAATTAGACTTTCATATAATAATTTAACGCATGACCTACTTATCAATTTTGGTGTTGCAAGAGATGATGAAACTGTTATTTATGCTACTGGTCTTAAAGCAACTGCTTTTGAGGGAAGTACCGCAAATGGCGGAGGTACTTATGAAGAACAGGCTAAAACCATCGGATTTGGAAATGTAGTTATTAAAGTTGATAAAAAGGTTTATATTATTGGTGAAAAAGCATATATTCCTGTAATTGGCACTTGTATTATGAATGAGTTAGGAATTGCTGAGTTAAGACCTTATGGTTCTTCATCTGATACTACAGCAACATATAATCAAGGATTAATCAAAGGTGTTCCTACAGCTTATAGTGGTAGTGGAGCATTGTATGAAAATATTTCTGATGCAATTTTAAATTTTGATCCAAGCAATACATATGGAAGAAATAATTCTGGTAATTATGGATATTTTAAAGTGATTTTTAGTAAAAATAGTGATGGTAGTTATATAGTTTCACAAATAGTATCTAATAGTGGAACTAATACAACAACAAATAATGACAAAATTTCTTTAGAACCTGATCAAATTTTGTGGGCTCCACATACTTATGAAACAAATGTTACGAGTGGGACATGGTTAATGAATGGTGGGCTAAATGGTTCAGTAGGGGTTTTAACAATTGGAAAGCAAATTGAAGTCATAAAGTTAAATAAGTAAAGGAGTTTTTATGAATAATATCAAAGTAATTATTTGGGGTTTTGGTGCTATGGGAAGAGGTATTGCTGAGACATTGTTAAGTAAAAAAGGGGTAGAAATTGTTGGAATTTGTGATGTCAATCCAGCTTTGAAAAATAAAAAATTATCAGAAATTATAAATTGTAGTAGAAATTCTAACGTTTTAATTGAAGAAGATATTGATAATGTTTTAAAGCATGAGGCGGATATTGTTATGCTTTGTACTGATAGTTTTGTTAAGGGAGCTTATCCTAAAATTTTAAAAATTTTAAGTAAAAAAATGAATTGTATTAGTACTGCAGAACAAATGGCTTATTCTTGGGCAAGTGAAAAAGAGCTTTCTGAAGAAATTGATAAGGTTGCTAAAAAAAATGGAGTAACTGTATTGGGTACAGGTATTAATCCTGGGTTTATTATGGATTATTTAGTAGTTGCATTAACCGGAACAATGACAGATGTAAACCATATTGAAGCTAAAAGGGTTAATTCTTTAAGTCCTTTTGGGCCAACTGTTATGGTTGAGCAGGGTGTTGGAATTTCTTTAGAAGAGTACAAAAATAGAGTTTCTAATAATGAACTAGCGGGGCATGTTGGGTTTTTAGAAAGTGTTAATATGATTGCTGCGGCTCTTGGGGTAAAACTTGATGATTTTAAACAACAAATGAGTCCAATTATTACAGATATTGAACGTAAAAGTTTATACGGAAAGGCAAAACCTGGAAATTTAGCAGGTATAAATATGACTGGTCAAGGTTTTGTTAACGGAAAACAATATATAAATATGATTCATCCACAACAAATAGAACCAGAAATGGTTGGGATAGAAACGGGAGACTATATAAATATTATAGGTACTCCCAATATCAACATGAGTATTAAGCCTGAGATTAATGGCGGCATAGGTACAATTGCAATGTGTGTAAATATGATTCCACATGTAATTAATGCAAGAGCAGGTTTAAAAACTATGATTGACTTACCAGTTCCAAGAGCTATTATGGGAGATATGAGGGATATGATTGAATAAAATAAAGAGGAAATCATTAGGATTTCCTCTTTTAGGTGGTTTGTAAATGCTATACAAAATAATAAAAAAATGGTATTCTATAAATATAATTGGAGGTAAAAAAATGATTAAAGAAAACACTGTTGTTCAAATTGAAAGAGTTGTTTTAAAAAGTGTTGAAAGAACTGGAAATTTACCTGATGATACTAAACGTGTTCCATTAAAAATGAAGTTAAAGGGAAGGTTAGTTACAAAGAGTAATCTAGGTGATTATGTAAAAATAGTTACACAAACAAACAGAATTGATGAAGGCTATTTGATTGATGTTGAACCTTATTTCAAACATGATTATGGTCATTATGTGGAAGTACTTGATGAAGTTAAAGATATTATTTTAAGAGAAAATGAGAATAGCTTATGAAAAAATCATATAAAGATGTAATGGATAGAAAATCTGAAATTATGAAAAATGCTTTGAATTTAGATTATACTAAATTTGAAAAAGAAGGAATTGCTTTTGATTATGAATATATGATGAATTATTCTGGGTATACATTAGATGATGTAAAAAAAATCCAGATTGAAAACAATATAGGCAACACTCCTTTAATAGAATTAAAGAGAATTACTGAATATGCCAGAAAGTTTTCTAAAAAAGGTTATGGAGCAAGAATATTTTTGAAAGATGAGGCTGCTAATTTGAGTGGTTCATTTAAAGCAAGACGAGCAGCTATGAGTATTCATCAAGCTAAAAAATTGGGATATAAGGGGGTAATTGCAGCAACAAGTGGAAATTATGGAGCAGCAGTTGCGGCACTTGCAGCTAGGGCAGGATTAAAGTGTATTATTGTTCAAGAGTGTTTTGATTCTAAAGAAATTGAACAACCTGAGATTACCGAAAAAGCAAGAGCATGTGAAGCTTATGGTGCAGAAGTAATGCAACTTTCAGTTGGTCCAGAATTATTTTATCAATTTTTAGTTTTATTAGAAGAAACGGGGTTTTTTAATGCTTCTTTATATTCCCCTTATTGCATAATGGGTATTGAAACATTAGGTTATGAGATAGCATCAGAAGTTAAATCTAAGTATGGGAAATTTCCAGAAGCGGTTATATGTACAAATGCAGGTGGTGGAAATTTAACTGGAACAGCAAGAGGATTAATAAAAGCTGAAGCATTTGATACTAAAGTTATTGCCTCAAGTGTTGATCTTACAGGGCTTCATATGGCAAGTGATAATGATTTTAATAAAAAATCATTTACAACAGGACATACTGGCTTTGGTATTCCCTTTTCTACATTTCCAGATCGCAGTGATGTTCCAAGAAGTGCAGCAAGACCATTAAGATATATGGACAAATACGTTCTTGTTAATCAAGGGAGTGTTTTCTTTATTACTGAAGCACTAGCATTGCTTGAAGGTATGGAGAGAGGACCAGCTGGGAATACTAGTTTGGCTGCAGCTTTCCATTTAGCTCAAGAAATGAAAGAAGACGAAATAATTGTTGTACAAGAAACAGAATATACAGGAGCAGGGAAACATTTAAATGCTCAAATTTCATTTGCTATCGATCGTGGTATAGAAGTAAAGGTTGGGAATCCACTTGAAGAAATTCCGGGAAAAAACATTATTTTTCCAACAAGTGGACAGTATTTGAAAATTAAAGAAATATCACTAAATGATTTAAAAAAATCTTATTTAAAACATTATAAAGGGATGGATTTATTAAATACAGATTATAAATATTTATCTGAAGAATTAAAGTGTAGTGAACAATTAGTGAAAAATATTATGGAGGAATTAAATGAAGAATAGAAGTGATGATTATTTAGAAAGAAGAAAACATTTAAGCAAGTTAAGTAAAAGTGAATTGAAAGAATATTTTTTTGAACTTACAGATAAAATATTGGACCCTCTTTTAGATTTATCATATGAATATACTTCTCCAGCAATTGAAAGAAGTGTTTTAATGAGAATGGGGTTTTCTAGTCTTGAAGCAAAAGGTATTACAGATAAAATATATGAGCATAGTTTATTGGAACATGGAGCTGGGCATTTAGTCTACAGATATTCAAAAGATAAAAATATGAGTATTAGAGAAGCGGGATTAGCTATTCTAGAAAGTGATGCTATTTTATATCTATTGGAGGTGTTCAAGTGAAACCAAATGAGAAGTTAGATATTAGAAATATTTTAATGGATTTAAATAAATATCGTCCTAGAAGAAGAGGGTGGACTTGGCGAGATATAAAACCAATACAAATGGGTGAATTTAGATATGAACAAGTTAGTCAGGGTTTAACAAATTTTGTACCACTTCCTGGAGCAAGATATTTAAATAATATTGATCCTCAACCTGATGCTGTAATTACATCAGAAATTGCATCAGGGCGTTTTGAAGATGATATTAGACGTATGAGAATGGCTGCTTACCATGGAGCCGATCATATTATGGTTATTAGAACTGCTGGTCAATCTCATATTGATGGTTTGTTAGAGGGAACACCACAAGGGGTTGGAGGTATTCCAATTACCAGAAAGCAAGTTAGAGCACAAAGGAAGGCATTGGATATTATTGAAGATGAGGTTGGAAGACCAATTAATTATCATTCATATGTATCTGGAGTTGCTGGTCCAGAAATTGCTGTAATGTTTGTTGAAGAAGGCGTAAATGGGGCGCATCAAGACCCTCAGTATAATGTTTTATATCGTAATGTAAATATGTTGAGGAGTTATGTTGATGCAGCAGAAAGTAAAAAAATCATGGCGTATGGAAATATGGCACAGATTGATGGAGCACATAATGCTAATGCTACTGCAAGGGATGCTTGGAAAGTTATGCCAGAACTTTTGGTTCAACATGCAATAAATAGTAGAATGAGCGAACGAATTGGTATTTCACCTGATTTAATATGTTTGTCTACTGTTCCACCAGCTGCATCGCCAAGTCCAGATTTAAAACTTAATTTGCCTTATGCTATTGCTTTAAGAGAATTTTTTGATAAATATAGAATGAGAGCACAAATGAATACTAAGTACATATCTTCTTCCACAAGAGAGGCTACTGTTACTCATGTTTTAAATCTTTTAATTTCAAGAATGACTTCAGCTGATATTCAATCTACAATTACTCCTGATGAGGGGAGAAATGTTCCTTGGCATATGTATAATATTGAAGCATTAGATACTGCTAAACAAGCAATGGCTGGTTTAGATGATTTAATGAGCATGATTGAGTTTAAAAAAGAAGGATATTTACCAAATAAAGTAAGAGAAATACAAGAAAGAGCAGTTTTAATGTTAGAAGAAATTTTAGAAATGGGGGGTTATTTTAAAGCTGTTGAAGAAGGAATGTTTGTTGATAGTGGGTATTATCCTGAGAGATCAGGAGATGGAATTATTCGAAAAAGTGAAGGTGGAATTGGAAACAATACAATAATTAAAAGAGCAAGTGACTATTTAGCACCAGTAACTGCACATTATGGCTATAATAATGTTGAACAATATAATGTTGAATATATTAATGATCCAGCTAAATTAATTGATAAATGTACTTTTGAAGATCCGGATTTAATTCAGTATATTGATGAATTAGACGAAGAGGATAATGTTAATAACAGGTTAGATGATAACGAGAAATATAGATCTAGTAGTTTAATTAAGCCAGAAGTTCAGTGGTTGGGTGATGGCGTCATAACTTTTGATTTAGTTTTTCCTGTAGCAAGTGATATTGCTGAGGCTAGTGCTTTATTAGTTGCAAAGAATATGGGGCTATTACAACCAGAGATAATACATGTTGAAGTTTTGCATCCAAGTGAGGGAACAAGAGTTCAGGTTAAAGGAGTATTAAATTTTGACATTGACACTTCTAAAATTGTTATTCCTAAAAAAGAAAAATTGCTTGATGATGATGAAATCACAAATTATGTAAAAAAACACAAACTTAAAGTTGTTGCTGGTACAGGTGGTAATGATGAGCACAGTGTTGGAATGAGAGAAATTTTAGATATTAAACATGGAGGAATTGAAAAATACGGATTTGATTATACATATTTAGGAACTAGTGTAAGCATAGAAAAGTTTATTGATGCTGCGATTGAAGTAGATGCAGATTGTGTTTTAATATCATTAATTATTTCTCATGATGATATACATTATAAAAATATGAAAAAATTAAATGATTATGCAATAGAAAAAGGTGTTAGGGATAAACTGTTGTTGATTGCTGGGGGAACTCAAATTACACCAGCATTAGCAAGAAAACAAGGAATTGACCAAGGCTTCGCTAGAGGAACTAAAGGAAAGGATGTTGCTAGTTTTATAGTAAAACGGCATAAGCAAATTCATGAAAGTTGATTGTTTAGTAGCAGAAATTGGTAGTACTACAACAAAAGTGCTTGCTTTTAATCTTCACAATAGTTCTGCACAATATATTGGTAGAGGTATGTATAGAACAACTGTTGAGAGTGATGTTACCATAGGATTAAATGAAGCGATTGAAGATTTAAAAAGAAATTTAAATGTTAAAGATTTAATATATGATGAATTTTTTTCTTCATCAAGTGCTGCAGGTGGTTTAAAAATTACTTGTCATGGTTTAGTTTATGAAATGACAGCAAAAGCTGCAAAGGAAGCAGCTTTAAATGCTGGTGCTAATGTTCATTTAATTACAGCAAATTTATTGGAAGACGAAGATATATTAAAAATTAAGTCAATTAATCCCAATATTATTGTTATTGCTGGAGGTACTGATTATGGTGAAAAAAAAGTTTCCTTTTCTAATTTAGAAAAAGTAATTCCTTTAAATATACCAATTATTTATGCGGGTAATATTGCAAATCATGATAAAATTAGAAAATTGTATCAAAATAAAGTTACTATTGTTGATAATGTATATCCACGTGTAGACTTTATGAATATACTTCCTTTAAGAGAAGCTATTTACAATGTATTTGAAAAAAATATTATTTATGCTAAGGGTATGAAAAATATTTTTAAAATGATAAATGGAACAATTATTCCTACACCAGGAGCGGTAATGGATGCCACAATAATTTTTGATGAGGAATTAAAAGGTGTTATGAGCATTGATGTTGGCGGAGCTACTACCGATATACATTCAGTTTGTGATCCTAAACCTGAATATATTAAATATAGTGAAGGAGAACCTAGATTTAAAAGAACTGTTGAAGGAGATTTAGGAGTTTTTATTAATCGAGAAAATGTTTTAAGTTTGGTTAATAAAGATTTGATTACTTCTAAATTGAATTTATGTTATCAAGAATTAATTGATATTATAAAAAAAGAACCATTTATTCCAAAAACAATAAATGGTAAAAATGTAATTGATTTTTTAGTTAAACAATGTGTTTTTCTAGCTCTTGATAGACATATTGGAGATTTAAAAAGAGTTTTCACTACAAATGGCTATAAAGTAATTCCAGAAGGAAGAGATGTTAGCCAAATTAAGACAATTTTTTTAACTGGTGGAGCTTTAAGGTCTATAGAAAATCCTGAATTAATAATCCAAGAATATATTAATAAAAACAATACAAAATTAATATTTAGTCAAGATGTAAAAATATATGTAGATAAAGATTATATTTTATCATCTTGTGGTGTTCTTTCACATAAATATCCGAAGAAGGCTAAAGAGTTATTGTTTAACTCTTTGATAAAGGAGA
>Ga0265295_1003261_pt1 | contig 24051 bp, 14 predicted proteins | sample Munlansysbiofilm_FD_192503 | JGI IMG/M metagenome (GOLD analysis project Ga0265295, IMG submission 192503) | Leachate microbial communities from a municipal landfill in Southern Ontario, Canada - Methane capture system biofilm | ecosystem: Engineered > Solid waste > Landfill > Unclassified ...
TAAAGGGGTGAAAGGTCAATCGGAATGCTTAAAATGCTTCGACAAGGCTGCTGCGGATTTGTTCTCTACTGCCGTATCCAGAGTACGCCAGCCCATTGAGTCTTTCTTCAACTGGCTAGAGGAGAAAGCGGGCATTCAAAGAGCGTCTAAAGTTCGTTCGACAAACGGCCTGCTTGTTCATGTATTTGGTAGGCTGGCCGTTGCATTTATGTGTCTTTTTTTCAACCCTTAATTCGCATTGATAATAGAATAAACAACATGGCTGTAAATAAAACATTGATTGTTTTCATATTTGGATTTTTATGTATTTACATCAAACATAATGTAAAAAACAATACCAAACCTTTTTTATGTAAATAAAATCACTTTACCTGCATAGATATATGAATATGTGTAGTATTACACTTTTAGTTTTAGGGGAATAATTCACACCAAATGTATTAGCCTCATAAACTATCAAACAAAGTTAGCAGGCGAGAATCCGTGATTTTATGATAACAATAAAACGCAAACTCATTGAGGATAAAAGGTTTGTGTCATTAAAAAGGCTGCCCTCTTAGAGATCAACAAACCCTTACCAAATAAAGTATTTTTCCGTCATTCTACTATTTCTGATAAGGGAAACTTGAAAAAATGTGGCACGAAGGTTTTAGCCATGAGATGGCTCCTTGGCACGTAAAACACATATGTTAAGTTGAGAAGAAGATTCTACCCTTAAACAAATTGCTAATCCAAAAGAAACTTGAGAACAAGTCTAAAGTTTAATCACAACTGTTAAAAAACATTATTATTACTTCAATACCACCAATTTTTGATAAACCTCTACCACCTTACCATCGGTAGGTTTAACCCTAATTTTATAGAAATATACGCCACGGCCTATTCTATCGCCAAAATCGTCAAGGCCATCCCAGTATATAGGGCCAACCCTATAACCACCTTCGCTTGGCAAATATTGCTCGATAGTTTTTACCAATTTTCCCGATGGGCTAAAAATCTGTATTGAAATATCAAAATCGGAATAGGGTTGATTGTGCTCAAAATAAAAACCTGTTGATTGGGTAAATGGATTTGGATAATTAAGTAAGTGAGTAAGTTTTAACTTGGTATCGGACAAAACATTAAAATCAATCTGCGCTTCGGAGCTGTTGTTAAAAACATCCCATGCCTTTACGGTTACCTTATACTCTCCTTCTTTCAGCCCAGATAATTGATACTCTGCTTTGCCCTGCTTAAAATTATCAACATCGGAAATATAGTAATCGTTAAGTACTATGGTGCGCTCTTCATCTCCGCTAATGGTAGCCACTAAATTGTGGCCAATACCCACCCCAGTTGTGTTTATCCCTGAACTATCAACAAGTGAAACAATAAGTTTAGGACTGGCATCAGTTGTTCCACCAGGAACAAATTTGTCATTATTCATAAACAACTCAATCTGTGGCCCAGCGGTATCGTCGCCTATGTTATCGCTAATACCCCCAACGGTAAAATCTTCAAAATAACCAGCGCCTATGCTCATCCCATCGCTGGCATATAGACTAATGCGCCCATAGCCATAATCGTACATAATATCCTTTGGGATTATAAATTTAGCAATAAAGCCATTATCAACAACTGTAGAGCGTCCCTTGTAAATGGTGCTCTCGCGAGCTGTGAACACAAAGGGGGTTCCTCCCCTATTGGCTAATGTGGTAATCTCCTTTGCTTTATCAAAAAGTGTAATCTCTGCTTCCCCAACAAACCCATCCTTAGCCTTTGAGTCGCTAACAATGCCCTTAAGTTCAACAGTATTCAAAGCTCTTAGCGTATCGAGTTGTCCGGTAATTGGTGTTCCATTAATTTGGGTAATCGACATACTTGCATCGGGGTAATGAAGCATGAGCGCAGGATCGCCAAGGAGCATAAAATTTCTTTTATTAATCTCCCCTGATGTGGCCACCTTTGCCAGCCTAAGTACATCTCCTAAACGGTAAAACCTGTCACCTTGCCCTTCAACATAATCGGTGCGCTGGGCAAATACATACTGAAAAAAATTTCTATTCAAGGTGTAGTTTGGGTTTGAATAAACTACCCGAGTTGTTGAAAGCAAACCAACACTTCCGCCATTGGGCACAAAAAGTGCGTGTTCACCCGCCGATTTGCTAGCAAAATCATCAAAACGGCTAAACTCACAGGTTGCAGTTACAAAAAGAGGTAACCTATCAAAATTGCGCCATTGCTGAATATCGTTAACCATTAAAACCTTCTCGTGCGAGAGCCAACGGGTATTGGCATGGCCAACGTAGTTTATTATAAGAGCGCCTTGGTTTGCCCTACTATTTATGGCGTCGGTAACATCGGGATAGCAAGCACCCTGCGAGGTGGTTTGCATTGGATAGGCATCAAAGAAAATTCGTTGCACGTTGTAACGAGGATAATTGGTCTCAACAAAACTACCTAAAAGATTAGCATCGCTCATATGAACATTTCCATCGCCATCGTCGCCAATAAAGCACAATTGATTATGCCAACTACCATTTGAGCCGAGCATGTACTGCCTTATTTTAGCAATTGCAATGTTTGCTTCAGATACAGTATTGCTAGGAATTCGGCCAATGCCAATATCAAGCAGGCCTTTCCCTTCACCCTCATTGTCATCGAGCAATCCAAAAAAATCATCGGAAACATATGAATCGGTTACATGATTTGAGATTTCTGATTGGTAGGTAAGTACCCTATTGGTATTTGATGAGGCAGTGGATAAGTTTTTATAAGAGCCATCGCCAAAAAGAAGTAAGTAACGGGGCAATTCATCGTCATTAGAAGCCCTTTTGTAAAACATTCTCATCATATTCCTAATGGCTGCCACATCGGCATTACCCGAAGAGAACTCGTTATAAACCTGCTGGTTGGTATAAACTACAACATCTAACCCACTATTATCTATATGAAGTTGGGCAAGCTCATTGGCCTGCGAAAGGTAATCGGGGTGGGTAACAATAAACATGTCGGGCTGCCCTGCGCCATGAATATCCTGATTGTCAACATCCACAACAGAACTCACTTTATATGCTTGTGATGGATTAAAAGCAATCATCTCCTTAAGGTCATCGGTGGCAATTTTAACCTGAGCAACCGATCCTTGGAGGGTATAATTAAGATTTTTTTTGTGATCGAAAAAGTTGGTAATATCCCAAACCATAATACCTGCATCGGCATTGGATATATCAAATCGGGTAACATTCCCTACTCCCACACTCTCCAAATCTCTAAACTGAAATTGCCCAGATTGTATTATCAAACTTTGCCTTGCATTCACCGTAATATAATCGAGCCAGCCCTTTGCAGAGGGTGTTGGCTTATTGTAAATAAGATCCAAATTTAGGCTCCCTTGGGAGTATGGAATCTCAAAAGTTTTTGAGGATAACGAGGCAAAAGTTCCATACTGATTAGTTAAACTAACAGACGGTAAGGAAATGTTGCCAACAAATGAGCCATTGGCCCTTAGAGTAAAGGTACTTGATATCGATGAGCGGGCAGCAGCTCTAACCCGAACATGGGCTTTACCATTGGCAACTGGCTTGTTAAAGGGTAAATTGTAGGTTCTGCTTGTATAAATATCGAAACTCTCGCCAAGCCACTGTCTACCTGACTTAATAAGGTTAGTATCGTTAATTTCAAAGTAGTGCAAAGCATCATAGGCATTTGAAATACGTGTGTGGGGCGATGAAGGGGTATCAACATTTACTATTCGCAGCGGAACTGGCATATCTGTTGTTAGAAAATAGTTTGTTTGCAAAGCGTAATCATGAATCCGGTGGGTTAACATTGATTCGTCCTCGCTAATCCCCCAGGTAATGGGTCCATTGGCATAAAAAAGGATATAATCGCCCTGATTAAATATGTTATCGGAGCCCTTCTCCATAAAAATGGGTATTTGCCGCAAATCATCAATTGACTCATCGCTGTTCCAAAATGAGAGTTGTTTGCCATCATGCCCCCAAACTGAAACATTATCTGGGTTTGCAAACCCCATGGATACAAGCTCAGCATACGATATCTTAAATACACCACTTTTGTCAACCCTAACCTGCTTCCAAACTCCATTTGACAACACCGATTGATTGGTGTACCGAACAGAAAGTTTTGGCCTTACTCCTATCTCCTTTGGCTTAACAGCTAAACTAAATGCAAGTAATTTTTCAACCCTCCCATTTGCAGGGTTAACCCTAAGCGCTGGAATACTAACCTGTAGCATCTGTTTTCTGCGGGTTGTATAAACAGAGTGCTTAACAGAAAGTTTTGAAATGCTATCGATATCACTTTGCGAAAGAAGTTCTAGTTCCTCTGGCGTTAAGTCTGCATATTCCATTTTGGCAAATGTAACCGACACATGCTCGGAGGTCTCTACAGCATCAGAAACAGGAATAGTCTCAGTATAAAAAGGGATCATCAATGGAGAAAGCGGATAATCAACATTGTCGTCGAACCTAAGGTGAGGCTTAAAATGATTTCCCCCTTCTTCCGAAACTCTGTAGTTCTTCATTGGCTCCTTTGGCCAATTTATACTACGCGAATAGGTTTGACCATTAATTACCCCGCTGGATATCAGCAGAAAGCATAAAATGCAAGCAAATCGAGACATTATTTAATTATTTTAACTTTGCAAATAAACAAAAAGTTTGATATACCTTTATCAGCAAGTTTATAAACGGTCAATGTTTAGTTTTATTTTAGGTGTGTTGCAATGTTAATTGTTTTTTACAAACAATTAATAGCATTGCATATACAATAGATTATTCAAAAATGGGTTACATAAATTACACAAAATAATTAGGCTATACTAATGCTGACTAGCAAAAAAATATTCTTAATAGTCTTTTTTGTTCTTAACCTCGTCATTAGTAATGCACAAGATGCTAGTTTTTCGCAACCATTCTCAAACCAACTTTATCTAAATCCTGCCTATGCAGGGCATCCAAAGTATCAACGATTACAAGTTTCGTACAGAAATCAATGGCTAGTTTCGCAATCTCCTTTTATGACCTATGGAGTGAGCTACGACAGATTTTTTATTGAGCAGAATAGCGGATTAGGGATAAACGTTGTAAATGACATGCAATCGCTTGGTGCGTTTAATAATCTAAATGCCAGCATACTTTACTCTTACACGTTCCAAATAGCTTATAATTTTCAGATCAGAGGTGGAATACAGGCAGGTGGCGTGTTTAAATCGCAAAACACTCGAAACCTAATTTTCCCCGACATGGTAAATGAGGAAGGAGACATTGTTGGAACACCAGGCTTCTCGGGCAAAAGTAAAATTGTTCCTGATTTTGCTGCTGGAGTATTGGCCGAATGGGACTACCTATATGGGGGCGTTTCGGTACATCATCTATCCGAACCCGTAATCTCGGGTAATGGTGAAAACAAAATTGTTCTGTCCAGAAAATATACTGCTCAATTTGGAGCAGCGTTTAATCTATACAAAAGATACCTTTTCCGTAAGAGTTTAATCATTTCGCCAAATATTATATATCAGCAGCAATTAGACGTAAAGCAAGTAAGTTTGGGGCTATACCTGCGCCACCACAGCCTTGAGTCGGGTTTATGGCTAAAAGAACGAATTGGTTTTTACAACCATACCATTGCTTTTCTGCTTGGGTATCATAACGAAAAGTACTCATTTGCATATAGTTACGATTTTAGCATCTTCGAGAATGATTTCAGAGGTTTAAAAACTTCATCGCATGAGGTAACCTTTGCCATGTATTTGGAGTATAAAACAAGGTCGAGAAAGAAAACTCGCACAATAAATAGTCCTATTTTTTAGTTTTTTTATCAATACAATGCGTAATTAATACAATTATCTCTATATTTGAAGTTGGAAAACAGTTGAACTCAAAGGAAAAACCATCAACTATGAAATTAAAATTCAGTTATATTATTTTGTTGCTTGCAGGTGCTGCAGCATTTTCATCATGTAAGGGCGGTAAATCAGGTGATTCACCCACAACTGGTTGGAATTACAACGACCCAAACCATGGTGGATATGAAGTCGTAGATAATTATGCACCCAAGTCGGGGCCTGGACTTGTTTTTGTCGAAGGCGGTACCTTTATTATGGGTAGGGTTGAGCAAGAGTTAATGTACGATTGGAACACAATTCCACGTAGGGTTACTGTTGCTTCATTTTACATGGATGAAACCGAAGTTAGAAACAAAGATTACCGTGAATACCTTTTCTGGTTGAAAAGGGTTTATGTTTCTTATCCTAACGTTTACAAAAAGGCGCTTCCCGATACTTTAGTTTGGAGGAGTCCTTTAGGATATAACGAACCCTATGTAAATAATTATTTCCGTCACCCAGCCTATAACGATTTCCCTGTTGTTGGGGTAAATTGGATTCAGGCAAACGACTACGCCCTATGGCGTACCGATAGGGTAAACGAAATGATCCTTGTTAGAGAGGGCTACATTAATCTTGATCTACAACAGGTTGACGCTGAAAACTTTAACACAGACGCATACCTTTTAGGTATGTACGAAGCCTCTGTTAGAAAGAACAAGCCAAGTCTTAAACCTGGCCAAGAAGAAGGTAGACGTATTACCTTTGAAGATGGTCTTCTTCTTCCTAAGTACAGGCTTCCAACCGAAGCTGAATGGGAATATGCAGCATCTGGTTTGATTGGTAATACCTATGATGAAAGAGTAGTTGAAAGGAAAATATATCCATGGAACGGTCATAACGTTCGGAATAGTTCATCAAAAAACAGAGGTCAAATGATGGGCAACTTTGTTCGTGGACGAGGTGACTACATGGGTGTTGCAGGAAACTTAAACGACCATGAACCAATCCCTGGACCAGTTAAGTCGTATTGGCCAAATGATTACGGACTTTACTGCATGGCTGGAAACGTAAACGAATGGGTTCTTGACGTTTATCGCCCGCAATCATTCGAGGATTTTGATGAGTTTAGACCATTCCGTGGTAACATCTTTAAAACACTTGATGTTAACGAAGATGGATCACTCAAGAGTGTTGATAGTTTAGGTCGTGTTCGCTTCAGAGATGTTAAACCCGAAGAAGCTGCTGATCGCAGAAACTACAATAAAGCTTACTACGTAAACCATCTTGATGGCGACCTTCAATCAAGTATTCAATACTACGATGAGAGTGCTGATAAATCTGAAAATTCTACCCGTATGTATTATCAAGGAGAAACAACTAGGGAGGATAGACCGAAAGAAGGCATGGCATCCTTAGTAAACGATAAGGTTAGGGTTTATAAAGGTGGCTCATGGCGCGACCGTGCATACTGGTTAAGCCCGGGTACTCGAAGGTTCTTAGATGAAGCATCATCTACCAACGACATTGGTTTCCGTTGTGCAATGGAAGCCGTAGGTTCACAAACTGGATATAAATAATAGTTTAAGAATAAAATACCAAGAGACCTCATTTATTCAATGAGGTCTCTTTTTTTACTAGCCAATGGAAGCATTAGCAAAAGTTCATAGCCTCATTCTACAGGGGTACAAACCATGCATAGATACTAGGAAAGTAGAAGGTAAGTGCATTTTTTTCGCTCTTAAAGGAGAAAACTTTGATGGTAATGCATTTGCAAAAGATGCTTTAGCAAAAGGAGCCTACCTGGCTATTTGTGATGACCCAAGCTTAAAGGGAAAACTCAACATTGAGTACGTTCCAAATACCCTAACATTTCTTCAAAACTTAGCTAAGTTTCATAGACAATCCCTTAACATTCCAATAGTTGGGTTAACTGGCAGTAATGGCAAAACTACCACCAAAGAACTTTTGCTTAAAATCCTGTCGACGCAACATAATACATTTGCAACTCAAGGCAATCTCAATAATCATATTGGAGTCCCTTTGTCAATACTTTCAATTACAGCAAAACATCATATTGCAGTTATTGAAATGGGGGCAAATCACATTGGTGAGATAGAAACCTTATGCTCCATTGCACAGCCAACCCATGGCCTTATTACCAATATAGGGAAGGCGCATCTGGAAGGTTTTGGATCGTTTGAAGGGGTTAAGAAAGCCAAATCGGAACTTTACCAATTTTTAGCCGCCAATAAAGGGGTGGTTTTTGTAAACGATAAGAATCAGGTATTAAATAATCTTATATACCAATATAACTTTAGCAGCATTGTTGGTTATAATAATCAAACTATTAGTGCAAAAGTTTTACCCAGCAAGAATAATTTCCTAAACCTTGAAGTTGACATAAACGGCAAGAAAGCAAGGTTAAGCACCCAAATGGTTGGCGAATATAATATTGAGAATATTATTGCAGCCATATCAGTAGGACAATACTTTGGGGTTGATATTGAGAGTTGCCTAACTGCAATTGAAAACTATGTGCCTACAAACAGCCGATCGCAAATAATAGAGACTGAACATAACACAATTGTGCTCGACGCATACAATGCAAATCCTAGCAGCATGGAACTTGCCCTTTTAAATTTTAATGCAATTCAGCACAAAAAATCTAAAACAGTTATCATTGGTGAAATGCTCGAACTAGGGGGATATGCCAAAACAGAGCATGAAAGAATTTACCGATTGGCTAAAGAGCTATTCAGCAAGGTATTTACAGTGGGCGAAAACTATAGGAATATAAGTAGTTCAAAACACTGGTTTGCAAAAGCAAGTGACTTAAAATGTCACCTAATAGAAGAACCTATTGTGAATCAATTTATTTTGCTAAAAGGTTCGAGAGGTGTTAAACTGGAAGAACTCCTAGATGTACTATAGAAGGTAAACTAACCTAAGCAATATTTGATGAGGCATATATAAACCGCTTAATTTTGTGCGTTGGCGTTTTTTCGAAGGGTTCAATCTGCTCAACAACAACCGATAAACGAGAGAATGCGGCTACACGCGTATTTACATTCTGCTTAATCTCATCCATTATCTCATTAATACTATCGCCAATTGAACTATGCATTTGCTTTGCCGCTATTTTGAAATCAGCATATTTAGCTTCAAGCAACTCGTAATTGAGCCTAACTTTAGCCTCAAGTCTTCCGCCAATCTCGTAAACCAACGATTCGAGCACTAGTGAGTGAGAATTAATCATATCCTCAATATCCTCAGGGTAGATATTCTCTCCGCTTGGCCCCACAATCATATTCTTTAGCCTGCCCCTTAGTTCCAAAAATCCATCCTTATGCACATATCCCAAATCGCCAGTTTTAAACCAGCCATCATCGGTTAAAACCTCTTTGGTTAACTCGGGCTCTTTATAGTATCCAATCATCACATTTGCACCGCGAGCCCACACCTCCCCTTCACCCGTCTCTGGGTTTGGATTGGCAATAATCATCTCTTGCCCAGGTAATGAAATTCCTGCACACCTATATTTAACAGTATCTGGAGATGAACCTGTTAACAGCGGAGAGGTTTCTGTTAAACCATAACCAATTGAGTATGGAAACTTTCCTTCAAAAAGGAATCGTTCAGTATCAGAAGATAATTTAGAGCCTCCAATACCAAAAAAGTGTAGCTCACCACCAAATGCTTTATGAAGCTTCTTGGCAGCAATCCTGTGCATTAGCTTTCGAGGAAAACTATGCCCATACAATTTTGCTTTAAACTTTGATGCTGTTAATTCAGGTAGAACCTTACCCCTAAAAACCTTTTCGATAATTAAGGGGACAACCAGCATCATGGTTGGCTTAACCTCTTGCATTGCAGGAAGTAGAACTGAAGCAGTAGCTGGCTTCTGTAAATAGTAAACTGATGCTCCGCGCATTATGGGCATTACAAACCCAATTGTGCACTCATAAGTATGGGAAAGCGGAAGAATACTAAGTAGTCTATCGGTTGATGTAATACTCTGAATTTGAAAAGTTGATAGGCTATTTGAGATAATATTTTTATGACTAAGCATTACCCCTTTAGGCCTACCAGTGGTACCTGAAGTGTAAATAATTGCAGCCAAATCCTCCTCCATGGGCTTTGGTATCTCCAAGCCTGTATATTCAATATTCACAAGCGCTTCTGGAGTTCTATAGCCCATTGAAATGTCGGGGGCCAGTGTATTAGGCTCAACAACGTCTAGGGTGTTTAGCAAAATAATATCGGGAGAACCAATCTTAGCTTCATTCCCAATTTTTGCAAATTGCTTGGTACTAACAAAAACAACCTTGGCTTGGCTATGGTCAATTATTTTCTTAACATCGTGATGGGTAAAATCGGGAAGGATGGGCACAACAACACCACCCATGCAGGTTATTGCAAAATAGGCAATACCCCAGTTGGGGCTGTTCTCTCCTAGCAAAGCAACCCTATCGCCCTTTTCAACGCCAAGTGTAATGAGTAAACTCGATATGTTCCGAACGATAACTGACATTTCACTATAGGTAATAGGCTTTTCACCAACAAACGAAAGTGCTGGCCTATCGGGGAATTGCACCCTTGATGTAACTAAAACATCCTTAAGTGTTAACCTGTTATAAACTACCATACAAAGAATTAAATTTCAATTTCTAAAACAAGTGTGCAAATATAGGTATTAATTGAATCCTTTGTAAACAAAATGAGAACAACTAATCAACAATATTGATGATTGCTATCATTGCAAACGAATGAAATAAATTCCTCAATAGTTGCACTACCCTAAGTGTCAATAATTTTATAGTACTTAAATAAAAAACCGACTTATTGTAAAAAGGATAAAACAAAATTGGGAATTAGACTTTACGTTTTACATCTATCAACATAAATAATCAATTTTTAGAACTCGCCTATATTTGTTCAACCCTCTCGCCTCTTTTGCTCAGTAATAATAATCCAAAAAACGTAATGGCCCCATTCACCATTAATAATTCAAAGCCAAACTTAAAACCATTAAACAGGATTTCGGAATACATTGAAAGGAAATAGCAAAGAATAGGAGAAATAATTGCCACTACGGGAACCCATTTATCCCTTACCTTAAAGCGGGTAAAAAGCCCAAATGCATACAACCCAAGCAAAGGTCCATAGGTATATCCGGCCACAGTAAAAATAGCACTGATAACATTCTGATCATTTACCGCTCTAAAAACCATAATAACAATTGCAATCAGAATTGATACAAAAATATGAACAGTTCGACGGATACGTTTCAACTCATTCTCCGTCTTGTTTTTAGGATTGAGAATATCAACAGTGAATGATGTTGTAAGTGCTGTTAATGCCGAATCGGCACTTGAATAAGCCGCAGCAACAATACCAAGAATAAAAAGTATACTCACTACTTTGGGCAAATATCCTTGAGTTGCAATTATGGGAAAAAGTTCATCGGTTTGTTCAGGAATGGGGATGCCTTGCTGATTTGCAAAGATAAAAAGTAGTACCCCCAATGAAAGGAATATTAAGTTGACGGGCAAAAAAGCAAACCCATACCAGTACATATTCTTTTTTGCATCGCCTATATTCCTACAGCTAAGATTCTTCTGCATCATATCCTGATCGAGACCAGTCATTACAATGGTAATAAATGCACCGCTAAAAAACTGCTTGATGAAATGCCGTTTATCGTTCCAATCGTCGAAAAACCAGGTTCGGCTATGCTCACTACCTTTTATTACTTTAACCATCTGAACAAAGGATAAATCCATTTGCTTTGCAATAAAGTAAATAGTGAGCACAACAGCAATAAGTAGAATTGCTGTTTGCAAAGTATCTGTCCAGATAATGGTTTTTATACCCCCTCTATTGGTGTACAACCAGATAAGCAGTATAGTTACAATAACCGTAACAATAAAGGGAACGCCCCAAGCATCAAAAACGCTAACTTGCAGCACAGTAGCTACTAAAAACAATCGGAACGAAGCACCAATTACTCTGGATATTAAAAAGAACGTTGCTCCAGTTTTGTAACTATAAAAACCGAATCGTGTATCGAGATAAGTATAAATTGATGTGAGATTGAGCCTGTAATATAAAGGCAAAAGTACGTTAGCCACTACAAAGTAGCCTAAAAGATAACCCATAACCAGCTGCAGGTATGAGAACTGGCTATTGCCCACATAACCGGGGACAGAAATAAAAGTTACACCCGATAACGAAGCCCCCAGCATACCAAAGGCAACCACATACCAAGGAGACTGGCGATTGCCTAGGAAAAATGATTCGTTAGTAGCATTTCGGCTTGTATAAGCCCCAACTAGCAGTAAAACTCCAAAGTATACAACAATGATAAATATCACCCAAATAGGCTCCATAGCAACATCTATTGATATTGGTGCAATGCTAGAGAAAAAAGGTGGAATAAAAAATTTTTTCTTATGCCTTGCTTTTGCTGATTATTTGTAGATTTGCATTAGCACGAAAAACCATGATGAACATACAGAGTTTCCCTTCAAAACTTTTAGAGAATGCAGTTGACGAGTTCTCAAAACTGCCTGGCATTGGTAAAAAAACTGCATTGCGCCTAGTACTCCACTTATTGCGTCAACCCACCGAGGAGGTTAACCAGTTCTCAAAAGCCATAACAACTCTAAAGTTAGAGGTAAAGTACTGTAAGCAATGCAATAGCATTTCCGATACTGAAACCTGTTCTATTTGCGCGAATCCGCACCGTGATACATCAAAAGTTTGTGTGGTTGAGAGCATTAAAGATGTTTTATCAATTGAGGCAACAAACCAATACCATGGTTTATACTATGTATTGGGTGGAGTAATAAACCCCATGGAGGGAATTGGCCCTGCCGATATCAACATAAATAATTTAGTGAACAAAATAGAACAAGATACCGTACAAGAGGTTATATTGGCATTAAGTGCCACTCTTGAAGGAGATACAACAAATTTTTATATCTTTAAAAAAATTAATCAGTTCCCTGTTTCGGTTTCAATTATTGCAAGGGGAGTAGCATTTGGCGATGATTTAGAGTACACAGACGAGATTACCCTTGGCAGAGCAATCGCTAACCGAACAAGATTTGAGACAACCATGTCAAATTAGTAAGCATAACTCTTTACAACAGCAAATGATAAGAGCAAAACATATACTAACGTTAGCCTTTCTGTTAAGTTTTCATCAATTTGGATTCTCTCAAGGCACCAATCTTTTGGCCATGGGATTTCAAAAACTTGAAGGTAAGGAGTTTAACGAGGCGATTAATTTATTCTCTCAAGTTTTGAATCAGGAACCTAGGGATACTGCTGCTCTTTCTGGCATAATTAGGGCATCGTTACTGAGCAACAACCTAAAAGGCGCCCAAAAACACATTGAAAGCGCAATAAGTTACTACCCTAGTAACCCCGAATTTTACCTTAGAGAAGGAATTTTGAACAACCTCAAGGGCGATTATGCTAAGGCAATAATTAGTTTTGATAAGGGTATCGGGTATAGTAGCCAATCTATTAACATTCAACTCTACATAAACCGAGGCGTAGCCAATATGCAAAGCGAAAACTATGAAGGCGCTGTACAAGATTTTACTGATGCCCTAGAAGATAACCCAAGAAACTCTTCTGCATTAAACTACAGAGCGTTCGCAAACTACCGCCTTGGTATGTACGAAGAGGCAGTAGCTGATTACAATAAAGCCATTGACCTAAACCCCGATGATGCCATGGCATACTACAACAGGGGTATGGCTCACTTACGGGCGGGCGAAAAAACTAAAGCTTGTCCCGATTTCCATAAAGCTTGTAGCATGGGCAACAAAAACGCCTGCAGAATGATTATGACTGAGTGCGCAGGCGGGAAAAAGTAATTACCCACTGAGAAAAATTGCAGAATAGCATCACTAAAAAAAGGGACTACAACTAGTGCGTCCCCTGACTTAAGAAACTAAAAAAAACTAAACCTTCTCCTATCCATCGTCTGATTTGGGATTATCGAAACCCTTAAGCTTAATACCTCCAGGTTTAGAGGTCTGTAAAGCAACTTTAGACTCAATAATATTTTGCTGCTTTACTATTGGTTTTACTCTAGACCCGATTCATCTATCCTAAAAAACAACAATCTTTGTCAATATTTCTAAAAAAAGCCTCAACTAAGCCCCAGAACTGGGCGAATGAATCGGGTGGCTAAGGCAAGCGAAACAAACTGCCCGAAAAAACTAATGGTCTATCACATAAAATCAAAAAAGTGTATCAAAAAGGCTTATAATTAATATCTTAACAAAGCATTTAATTTTGAGGTTTTATCGGGCATATCCTCCTTTTTGGCAAAATAAACCGATCCGCCCTGATCAATAATATGCACAGCAATCAAGTTTAAAAGAGAAGTATCAGAACTTTCTTCCATCTGTTCAAGCAACTCCACCTGTCGGCTATCCTTATTGTATTTACCATAAATATCGGTATTAGCCTGAATAAACAGGGTATCTATTCGGCCATCAAAAGCAGCTGGCACAATATCCTCTATTTGTGATGAAACATTTCCCGAGCCTTGCGCCTGCAAAAACAGGTTAACTTTATCTTTGCGTTTTTCCCTAAAGTGCAACTGCAACACATCCCATGCCTGTCCGTGAAGAGAAAAAACATCAGATTCATCAGGATTCCCAGAAATATTCTGAGGGAAAAGAGTTCGGTAAGAATTTACGTTGCGGTAAACAGAAAAGTGCGAATCGAGACAAGCTAGCACCAATGGGGGTTTCTGGTTATCATACAACAGGGTCATTAATCCGCTGTCAACCTCACGGAAAAAGCGTAGTAAACTGTTTTCAGCATCATCGCCTGCTTTATCGCACCCATGGTGGACACCCGCTCCTTTGTGACTTTGCTGTACGCGAAACTTCACAGACTCCCGCTCGTAATCGTAGCCTGCAATGTCTTCAATGGCAGAAGGTACTATGTCCGTTACGTCTATATCGGTTATTTAGTATCGGGTAACTTCGTAAAACTTCACCCCATCTGGCTTAAGTGTTAAAAGATAGAATAAACCATCGTCGTTAAACAACGGAATTAATGGTATCAAATAAAAGCTGTCGGAAACATAGGTACTTGGCTAAAAACTAATTGGAACCGTAAATTTTCTAAAAACATCAGCGGCAACAAAAATCGCCAATCCGTCGGATTGATGACGCCAGAATTCACCATCCTCAATCAACGCTTCCACAGGCTTAATCAAGGTATCAATCTCACGATTGCCCATGCCTCTCTCTTCCAACTTTTGGGTAATTTCCTTAAGCTGATTTTTTAAACTTAGAGCGTCCTGTCCCTGAAGGGTGGGTTCGCCTGCTCTGTGCGTAGGGATATAAATTGAGATGCAAGTAGCATCATGAACATTAGATAATTCTAAAAACTCCTTTTTTGTAATAATAGCAAATTTATTTTATTTTAATTTATGGGTTAGAAAAATTTTATATTTCTCTTCATTTTATTTCATGAGGAACATTTGGGGCATCTTATAAGATAAGCATAATATAACTCATGTCCAAACGGTTAAGTGCACCAACGAAAAAAAGAGATCCAAGTCAACTTGCCCTGCTTTTATGCACCAATGAAAGGTTGCTCAATAGGCGAAAGAAAAAACAAACCCCATTCTTAAAAATTCTAGCCTTGCTAATTGCATGCAATCCAGTTAGTACAACCTTGGATAGCGACTGGGATTTGCCTCATGCATAATCTCATAAATGGTTTCAAACACATCCTCGGCATTGGGATTTGAGAAATAGTCGCCATCTGTGGTATAAGCTGGCCTGTGCTCTTTGGCTGTTATAGTTTTTGGTTTCGAATCGAGCAGGTTAAAGCCATTGCGCTCTTCGAGCACTTTTTGCATCATAAATGCTGTAGCTCCGCCTGGTACATCCTCATCAAAAAACGCAACCCGACTAGTTTTCTTTATCGAATCAACTATAATATTTGGGATATCAAAAGGAAGCAATGTTTGCACATCGATAAGCTCGACAGAGATACCAAACTCGGCCAGCTGCTCAACTGCCTCCTGAGCAATTCTCACACAGCTCCCATAGGTTACAAGCGTAATATCGGTTCCCTCACTAAGTATTTCGGGAATACCCAATGGTACTTTAAATTCGCCCACATTTTGGGGCATACGCTCCTTAAGTCTATAACCATTTAAGGGCTCAATAACCAAAGCAGGATCATCTGCTTCGAGAAGTGTATTATATAAACCGGCTGCTTGGGTCATGTTGCGTGGAACGCAAACATATATACCCCTAATGGAATTTATCACCATGCTTAAAGGTGAACCGGAGTGCCAAACTCCTTCGAGCCTGTGCCCTCGGGTTGAAATGATTAGCGGTGCCTGCTGACCATTTTTTGTACGCCAACGTAAAGTAGCTAAATCGTCACTCAGGGTTTGCAATGCATACAATAGATAATCGAAGTACTGAATCTCAGCAACAGGGCGTAATCCTCTTAAAGCAGCGCCAATTCCTTGCCCAATAATGGTTGTTTCTCTAATGCCCGTATCCATAATACGTATATCGCCATACTTCTCTTGCAATCCCTCATAGGTTTGGTTTACGCCGCCAATATGACCAACATCTTCACCAAAAACTACCAAGAGCGGATTTTTCTCGAATTGCTTATCCCAGTTATCCCGAAGTACCTCGCGACCGGTAACAATAGGAGAATCATCAGAAAAAGTAGCTGAAATTGGCTTAACTTTTAATGCCGATTTTTCGGTTTCGCAGTATAGATGGGTACTGTATAAATCGTTTGCTTTTACATAATTATCCTTCATCCACTCTGAAAGATCGGCCTGTAGTTTTTTACGCATGGTGCAATCGGTACAAACATGCCTTAGTATCCGCTTCACGCTACTCATATTGTCCTTACGGATAGGATTTGGAATTTTCCTAAGCTCATCGGATATCAAACCAACCTTATCAATATGCTCGCGCTTGCATACGCATGAGCGGTTGTCGATTATTCTCATAAGCGCATCGCGCTCTTCTTTAATTGGTTCGGTGTACTTTCTCCACGCATCATTTTTTGCTATACGTGCATCGTTCTCGGCTTTCTTCTCTATTCCTTCTAACTCCTTATCAACTGCATAACCACTCTCAATGAGCCACTTCCTAAATTTGAGGTTACAGTCATAATCCTTTTCCCACTGTAAGCGTTCGGGCGATTTGTATCTCTCGTGCGAACCTGAAGTTGAATGCCCTTGAGGCTGAGTAATCTCGGTGATATGAATAAGAACTGGCACATGCTTTTGGCGACTCAACTCGACACCTTTTTTGAAAACGCTCACAAGCTCAGCATAATCCCAGCCTTTTGCCTTAAGTATAACCATTCCGGTGCTATCCTTTTCGCGTTTCTCAATACCTGCCAGCAGTTGGGATATGCTGCCCTTGGCTGTTTGGAACTCGCGGGGTACCGAAATCCCATAGCCATCGTCGTAAACTGTCATAACCATTGGAACCTGCAAAACCGCTGCTGCGTTAATTGTTTCGAAGAAATGTCCCTCGGAGGTACTGGCATCGCCAATGGTGCCAAAGGCCACCTCGTTTCCATTAACTGAAAAGCCTTTATAATCTTTTAGAAACTTATTGTGTCGATATAATTTCGAAGCCCAAGCCAAACCAAGCAGTCGGGGCATTTGGCCTGCAGTTGGTGAAATATCGGCTGAGGAATTTTTAGTGGATACTAAATCTTTCCAACTCCCATCTGGGTTTAGCGATCTCGTACCAAAATGATTATTAAATGATCGTCCTGCATTTCCGGAATTTAGCTCAACATTGGTTTGTCCGTAAAGCTGTGCAAAAAAATCTTCGGCACTAAAAAGGCCGGTAGCCATCATAAGAGTTTGATCGCGGTAATAACCCGAGCGCCAATCACCATCATTAAAAAATTTGGCCATTGCTATTTGTGCTAGTTCTTTGCCATCGCCAAATATTCCAAACTTTGCCTTTCCGGTAAGCACTTCGCGTCTACCTAACAGGCTCATTTCACGGCTAAGCCTTGCAATGTAGTAATCGTTAAGCAATTCGGTTTTATTGAATTGGTCTTTTTGAGAAGATTTTGTTGCCATACTATAGTGATTTAATGCTTTTATTCAAAGGTAAAGAAAGTTTAACTTTATCAACTAATTATCAAAACAATAAAAATAGGTGATAGTTTAAACAATATATAAAAAGTACAAAGAAACTCATTCCAGCCAATAGTACTAGAGTGCTTTTTATACTTTTTAAACAGAAAATATTGCTTACTTTGCAAAAAAAAGAATGGCATTTTTCAAACTACTCTTAATCGTATTTGCATTATTGGCAATTATATTTTTGCTATTTGGCGTTAGAATTTTCTTTCACAAAAGCCATAAATTCCCCGAGACCTCTATTGGGCATAATCCAAAAATGCAAGAAAAAGGGATAGCTTGCGCTTCTCATTGCGAGAGAAAACTCTGGAGTAAAAAAGGGGAAAATAAAGGATGCGAAACTTGCTGTGGCCAGTCACACAGTTAGCTGAACAATAACGCAGCAATTGTGTTTAGCAAATTAAACGCTAACATTTGCAAAACATGAAAACCCTTATACTTTTACTTGTAACTCTTAGTGTAGTTGCTATTATTGTAGGTTTTTTCTTTTTGGCATTCACTCTACTAGGAAGCAATAATCGAAATAACAAGCAGGAGAACTGCTCTACGGATGACAATACCCGCTCATTTGGGTGTGGCTGTGGTTCAGGAGCCTGCGGATTGCCGACTAGCAGAGGAAATTCCGAATAGCCTATTCCTTCTCAATAATCATTTTCTTAAGCCCTTCCGACATCCATACCCCAAAACCGCCATCATGGGTGCTAAAAACTAGGTAAGCCTCAACACCAGGGTTTTGGGCTAACCATAACTTGGTTGAATCAATCCCCATAACCATAAAAGCAGTTGCAAGGACATCGGCTCTTGCCGCTGTTGAATCGATTACTGTTGCACTAAGTAACGAATGGTTTACAGGAAAACCTGTAGAGGGATTAATTGTATGGCTATAACGTACTCCATCCTTAACAAAGAATTTTCGGTAATTGCCCGAAGTAACTAGTGATTTGCCAGAAATGGCAATAGTAGCCTGTAAATTTTCACCTGACAAAGCATTATCAACTGGTTTATCAATTCCGACCAACCACTCCTTTCCCCGCGGACTTAAACCATTGGCTCTAATTTCACCACCAATCTCCACAAGATAGTCGAATACGCCTTTGCTTTCAAAAAAAACTGCTATTAGGTCAGCAGTAAAGCCTGGTGCTATGGCATTTACATCAATGCTTACACTTGGGTTGCTCTTACAAAGAGTATTCCCCTTAAGGTATATCTTATCAGATCCCGTAAAGGCCAATAATTCGGCTACTCGGTTCTCAGAAAGCACTCCGCCCTTTTTCATGTGGAACCCCCACTCCCGAACTAATGGGCCAATGGTGATATCGAATGCTCCATTGGTTTGCTCTGAATATTGCAACGACAATGAAACAACCTCCGCTAGGAGCGAATCGATCTCAAAACATTCATTCGCACTATTGAAAAGATTGATTATAGAACTGTCTCTGTAAAGCGACATGGATCTGTCAACTTGCTGATAGATTTGCTCTATATCTCCATAAAAATCTCTTCCTAACTTATCGGCATAAGTAATAGAATAGGTTGTTCCTTGGGTAAATCCGGTAATCTTAGCGTATTCCTTATTGCTACAGCTAGAGCAACAAATCAATACTATAATGATTAAAACAGAATATTTTTTCATAGTTAAATGATTTGTACAACCAATGGTTTAATTAAAATAGATGGCTGTAGAGTACAACCATATCGGCACTAATGCTATAATTCTTAGCATATAGTATGTTAAGCCGTTCAATTGTATCGGGGTTAATATCCTTTGAGTCCCTCTTTTTTAAAGGAGGAAAAACTCCTTGGCGAAGTTTTGGCAAACCGCTAAGATCTACACCTTCTGCTTTTGCATAGCCTACCCATGTGTACTTTCCGCACAATACACCAAAAGCCTTTGAAAAAACAAATCCAAACTGTTTTGCAAACAGAACGAGTAATGGAGAAAATAGAATAATAAAAATCGCTACAAGCGCATCGAAGAGTCGTTTATTTCGCCTGTTATCAGGTTTTGATATTGCGCTAAAATCAACGGTGTACATATCGCCAGCGGTATCAATGGAATTACTTCCAATGACAGAAGAGCTATCGGGTGGAGCAATTTTATAATCGATACCTAAAGGAACAAGCGTTAGCATTGTTTTAATGATATCCTGAGACGATATGTTACCAGAACAAAATATTACTTCGTCGATACTATTGATGCGCACAAACTCATCGAGTTGGTTAAAGGTTGCTATTTGCAGCTCATTGGTTAATGTACTTAAAGGGGATACATATCCAACGATATTAAAATTAACCTTGGCATTGCTAAGTATTTGGCGAACGCGCTGAATCTCGTCCATTTCCCCAACAATTGCAACACGCTTTAGTTTTCGGAAAGCGTTAAACACATCCTTTTTGTAAAATCCAACAGACCAATGTGCCAGTTGTACCAAAACCACAGACCAAAGTGCAACAAATAAGAATACAGCCCGAGAATACCGAAGGCTATTGGGTAAAAGGGCGTAAATTGCAAGGATAGCTAGGGTTCCAATCCCAATTCCTCTTGCTGATGCAAACAACTTCTGAGGCTTGTCGTATGCGCCAGACAACCAGCTCGATACAATCCACACTACAATATAAAACAACGACATTGTATATACCAACTCTTGGTTATAACCCCAATTTCCATCAAAATGGATCCTATCCCAAATGGGCAGCATAACCGCAAAACCAACTATCATTATAAGCGCATCAATAAGTGGTTGAATGGAATGTTGCACAAAACGTTTTACAAGGCTTAACCCTGCTCGAAAATATATAGCCAAATAGATGAGCATAATGTATAGGGATGCGTTTTTGCTTGTAAAATGCTTACGGGCAAAAATCATCATAGCTTTGTAAAAAACAAGCACATAGTTTATGCTGCCTTTTTTTGTACTCTCACCTTTATAATGGATAATGGTAGTGCCTGGGTAATAGTAATTTTTGTAGCCTCCCATCAATATTCGATACGACAGATCGATATCCTCGCCATACATAAAAAAGGCCTCATCGAGCAAACCGACTCTATCTAGCGCTTCTTTTCGGATAAACATAAAGGCGCCAGGAAGTATCTCAATTTCGTGAGTACTGTTTGGGCTAAGGTGCCCAAGATGATACCTTGCAAAGGTTTTCGATTTTGGGAACAACCGCGATAGTCCAAAAATTTTATAAAACGAAACAATGGGTGATGGCATGGCGCGCTTCGACTCGGGTAAAAACTTTCCTTTGCCGTCAATCATCTTTACCGACATACTCCCTGCATCGTTGTGCTTGCGCATAAAGGCAATACACTTGGTAAAGGTATCCTCCTCAACAACGGTATCGGGGTTGAGCAGCAATACAAACTCACCCTTAGCCATCCTAATGGCTTGGTTGTTTGCGTATGAAAAGCCGTAGTTTACTGTATTCTCAATGAGCTTAACCTGGGGGAACCGCTGACGCACCATTTGACACGATCCGTCGGCCGAAGCATTATCCACCACAAACACCTCAGAGTCAATGTTGTTTAACGCCTTATAAACTGAGATAAGGCATTGCTCGAGGAAATGCTTAACGTTATAGTTAACAATTACTACCGAGAGAGTCATACACCTATTTTATGCAGAGCCCAAAGGTATAAAAAAACTTGCAAGTTAGCTCAGTTCTCACCCTAACTATGTTAGAACAAAAGTAGGAATGAAATATTGCAAAACTTAGTTGCTTTCAACTTAATATTAGAAAATAGCTCTAAGGGCAAGACCAAGAACAATCGGTTACCAAACCAAAATTAAATTAAAATAAGGTTTTTCACTTCTTGATTATAGCACACCCTTCTTGCCCTACAAGCAATCGGCAAGAATTGTATTAATATATTTAAAACAAGCCATATACTTGCAATTTAAAAAAGATTGAAAAAAATTGTTATAATGGGTATATTGTAATAAATTGCATCTTCCTTTAATCTAAAAAAATAGAATTGCTTATGTAAAAAACTAATAACCGCTTCTCACCAGATACAACAACTCTGGATAATTTTTTTTCACCTAACCTATACTATTAACCAATAACTATTAACTATGAGAAACTTTACTTTTTTAAAAAGATTGCTATTTCTGTGTACAGCCCTAATTATTACGGGTACCGCATGGGGGCAAGACATGGCTGAAGAATATCTGTTTTCAGCTTCGAGTGGAACATACACCGAAATTTCAGGTGGAACAATGCTTGTAAATGGAACAAGTAACATGGACAGTGAAGCCTACTTAAATCAAGAAATAGGTTTTAACTTTGAATTCAATGGAGTTGTCTATACTCAATTTTCTGTAACAACCAATGGTTTTATTACTTTTGGAACAACACAGCCAGCGGGTAGTCTGACTTCTCCTATTTCCGGAACAACTGCCTATGATGGAGCAATTTCTCCATTTGGTCGCGATTTAAATAAAACAAATTCAGACGCAACATCTGAAATGCGTTTTGAACTTAGCGGTGTAGCCCCTAATCAGGTTTTAACTGTTCAGTGGAAAAACGTAAAGAGGTATAACATTGCTGGAGAAAACTTAAATTTTCAGGTTAAACTTTACGAAACTACTAACGTAGCTGAGATTGTTTATGGCGTCTGTGTTGGTGGCTCTAGCACATCTTACCCACAAGTAGGATTAAGAGGAACAACAAATACTAATTATTTTAACAGAACTACAACAACCGATTGGGCTGCTACAACAGCAGGGACAACAAATGCTGCAACTTGTTTAATAAATACAACTATTTTCCCTGCTACTGGCCAAACTTATACGTTTACTCCTGCACCACCTAAGGCTATTGATGCAGGTGTTACTGCTATTGTTGCCCCTATTAGTGGTGCTACCGGAATGCATAATGTAGTAGCTACATTGGAAAATTTTGGTACTACTAATTTAACTGCTTGCGATATTATTTACGACATTAATGGTGTTGCTGGAACCTATTCGTGGACAGGCGATTTAGCAACGGAGGCTACAGAAAATGTAACAATACTAACTGCTTATGATTTTACTGTTGCTGGACCTTATGTTATTGAAGTATCTTCTGATTTAACTGGAGATGAAAAACCTTCAAATGACAGTGTTGTAAAAACCGTTAATATGGCAACTCCATATACTATTCCTTTAGTGGAAGGTTTTGAAGCAAATCAAATCCATAATACTGCTGTAGGCTTGCCTATTCTTCAAGAATCTGTTATCGGTACAACTGTTTGGACAGCAAATAACACTTTAACAACGTATAATAGAACTCCAAGAACGGGTTCTTTTAATGCATATTTAGCAAACAGTAACACCGACTGGATGTTTTTACCTGTTGAACTTGTTGCTGGAACTACATACAAGTTCTCTACTTGGGCTCGTCAGAATACAGCCACAGCTGCAAACTCTTCAATTTCTGTTAGTTACGGAACGACTGCTACTGCTGTGGCAATGACTAATACAATTGTTGCCCTTACCCCAATAATTAATGGCGGTTACCAAGAAGTTGCTGGTTATTTTACTGTACCATCCACTGGTGTTTATTACATAGGTATATTAGGTACTCTTGATACTCCTTTTAACTATATTAGTTTAGATGACATAAGTGTAACCGAAGCTGTTTCTTTAGATGCTGGAATTACAGCTATTGTTCAACCTAGCACTGGATTAACTGGTAATTATGATGTAGTAGTTACATTGAAAAATTTTGGAACAACAAACCTTACTGCTTGCGATATTGATTACGACATTAATGGTGTTGCTGGAACCTATTCGTGGACAGGCGATTTGGCATTAGATGCTTCGGCAGATGTAACAATATTCCCTGCTTATGATTTTACTGTTGCAGGTTCCTATACCATTCAGGTATCTTCTAATTTAACTGGAGATGGAAATGCTGCAAACGACGGTGTTACGAAAACTATTCAATTGGTTGCCCCATATACCGTTCCTTTTGTAGAAGGTTTTGAAGCAGGACAAACCGACCAAGTTGCTGTAGGTTCTCCTATTACTCAAATATCTATTACTGG
>Ga0265295_1003263_pt1 | contig 24022 bp, 46 predicted proteins | sample Munlansysbiofilm_FD_192503 | JGI IMG/M metagenome (GOLD analysis project Ga0265295, IMG submission 192503) | Leachate microbial communities from a municipal landfill in Southern Ontario, Canada - Methane capture system biofilm | ecosystem: Engineered > Solid waste > Landfill > Unclassified ...
ATTTGTGGCGTTAAACATTCTAACATAGAGGTTTTACTATGAACGGTTACGTTTGCTTTTTCAACGGTAAACAAATTGAGCTTTACAAAGACACAAAAGCGGAGGCACACGAAGAGGCTTTGCGTGTCTTCAAGCCCAAGAAAAGTCAGAAACACATGGTTCATTGCCACCTTGCCGAAAAAGACGGCGAGGAAGTCATTCACACTCCAACAATGTGAGGTTGCCATGATCACATACACACCAGAAAGCAGGGAAATGATCTTTGATCTGCTCTCCAAAGCCGGTCATTGGGGATCGTATAGTGAAAAGTTCATCTATGAACTCCATAAGAAACTGTCTATTCTCCATATGAGGGAAGACAACATCTATATCACTTACGTGGAATTCAAAGACACACCCAATCATGAGGAAAGATCAGTAGAATTCTCCTGTGAAATTTCGCTGAAGTGGGAAAGAGGCATGAGGGGCGGCATGGTATGGCACACTTTTGATAACACCTTTGGCATTCACACTTAGGAGGTCATCATGGCAAAGCTTAATCCTTTATTCGATAAGGAAATTGAAATGGCAATGCGGAGAACTATTGATGCAATTGCCGCAGACCTTTTGGATCTGTATGAAGACGGGATAGTACCAAAAGAAGATGCAAGGGAGATGGTTCTTGATGCAGACAGGATGCTTATGTACGGTAATATGGATCCTGCTATAAAGTTCTACTACCAGGACTTGTCGCTAGAAGAAAAGGAAGAGCTTGCAAAGAAGGCCATTCCCCTCGATCTGTGCTAGGAATATAATGCTTCGGGCCTCGAAAGAGGCCCCTAGTAATTATGGTCCTAACCCTTTAACATTGGAGGCTTTATGTATATTTGTATAATAAATTTTCCTTTAGAAAGAAAACTCTTAGTCTTTAAAGCTAATGGTGTTGCTTTCCAGAAGGACTTTGTAAAACTTTGGGGCATTTCTATTGATCTGGAAACCAAGCAAGCACGCGAAATACCCATGACTTCTGGAGAATTCGCCGTATTTAAAAGCATGATCGACATGGACATTAAATCAAACATCGAACCTCAAAGAGAATTCTACGTTTCTTGGAACCTTTAACATTGGAGTCTTTATGTTCACACTGGAACACAAACTGGACAAGTTGTTTGTCACTGAAAACACCAGAAAGAAATGGAAGAAAGTGCTTTACCACTTGGGCACAATGCCCGACAAAAAGGTAGCCAAAAAAATTGGCGTAAGCACCTCGGCAGTGTGCTTTGTTCGTGGCTCTTTGGGCATCATGCCTGTGAACTTCCCCAAACAATGCAGCAAATACGGGATCGCTATCGACGCCTATCAGGAGGCCAGCAATGATTGATATCCGACACATAAAACACATCGGGCAAATTGCAGATGTAGTCAAGCTCCACAAAAAAGGACATGAAATCACACTGTACAAGATCACGTCAGTAGATACCTGCTGCTGGTCTGTCTACATAGACAACAAGAAAACCGAAAAGAGGAAAGTAATCTTTGTACGTTTTATGCGGGAAGGGCTCATTGTGGGTCGCGTAAACATCCTCAAGGGATACAAGTCGGAAGACAATTCTTGGGGACATAAACGGCACAAGGAACCCGAATACATCGACATTGATGACCTCGGCTTTCTTAAATTTCAACATTTTGTTGATACAAGATGCACATGCAAGGAAGTTAGAAATTGTTCTAGTTGGACAACTTCTGATTACATTTACAAACCCTCTAACTAGGAGCACGAAATGGAAGGCATGGAACGCACAATCGAACGGATCAAGAAACTCATGGCATTGGCCATGTCTGACCCCGACACACCGGAAGCAAAGTCCGCAGCTCTGAAGGCTGCGGAGCTTCTGGCCAAGTATGAATTGGACATGGCAGACCTCACGGAAGAGAATAAGAATGATGTCCTTGAGGAACAGTTCAAGAACTACGATCCCAACAACGGAAACTGGGAAAAGATGTTCTTGTCGGTCCTTATGAACGTCTTTGATATCCATGTTGTGGTTGACAAAACGAATCGTAACGAAGTTCTGTACCGCCTTTTCGGTAAGAAGCAGGACCTCGTTCTTTGTGTGTATTTCTTCAAGATGGTACGCAGAATCGCTATCAAGCGTGCGGAAGTTGAATACAAAACCAAAGCAATGAGAAACTCCTTCCAGTGTGGTCTTATTGACGCCATCGGCCACAGGTTTTTCGAAATGAAGGAGAAACGCCAGGAACATCGCACTGAAATGACCACAGCCCTTGCTGTGTGTAACCGTGAGGATGTTATGGCTCATGTAAACAGCGTATTCCCTAAGCTAAGAAAAGGAAAAGTTCAGCAGCCCAAAATCAAAACGGAAGCCGAAGCAAAAGCTTTCCACAACGGCAGGAAAGTAGGCAAAGAAATCCCGCTCAACACCCCTCTTGAAGGTGAATATGAGCGGGCACGAGGAATTGCATAGAGACATACAAGGGGCCTTCGGGCCCCGAATTATGGCATTATGCAACACTCTAACATAGGAGTTATTATGGAGAAACATGTAGTAACTGACTGGTGGACGACAAAAAGGGTCGAAGGTGTGTATCTTTGCGGGTTTATTGATGGTTTCGGTATAGAATTTCTACTGAAATCCTTAGATGAGGGCAAAAATGTTGCTGTCACCACTAGCGGTGCGGTGTACGGTCTTTGTAGGAAGGATATCACAAAGATTAGACCGATTATCATCGACACCCCGGGCGTATATGAAGCTCGCAACGGTTACAAAGTAAGAATCGACACCATCAGCGATAAAGAGGTCCCGATTGGCTATGGTATGTATGCTCTTCCCACATGTAACTGTGAGGGTTACAAACTAATACCCGGCAAACGAGGAATAAAAGAAGTTTGGGGCCACTGGGCCCAGGACGGTCGTTGCGTGTTTGTAGGCAAATCACCTTGGGACATTGTAAAAAAGATAGGAGTGTGGAGATGACATTCATTCACTATAGTGAAAACACAAAAGAGGTTCGCAGCAAGCTCAAATGGAACATTGAAAAACAAAAACACTTGCAGCACATATACACCAAAAAGGTGGCAGAATTCGAAAAATCCATGAAAGAGTGTTCCGACACTCTTGATCACATCAACAGGGTTCTGCTTATTATGGAAGATGACTTGGCGGAACTTGAAGCAACAAAGGAGGATTAAAATGGGAATCGACGCAGATAAATACCTCTTCGTTTACAAAGAAGGAGCCAGGAACGCTGTAACCATTATTGATAAGAAAACTCTTATTTGTCCGTGGTCAGGCCAGACGAAAGAAGACCTTCTTGCTGAAGACCCCGATCTTCAGTTTCTAGAATGGCCCGAATTCTCCGAAAAAGTTGATCGGAGCACTGTCACTGAACCACAGGAAATCACTCAAGAACAGTTCCTTGAAGCCTTGAACTGCCTTCCACCCCTTAACTGGTACCTCACAGCATCTTTTGAATGCTTTCACATGTCCGAATTTCTGGTCAGCCACTACACGGCTACCTACGCAAGATCCAACGGTAGATTCTTTATGTGGACTGATACGGTTCATGTAACACCGCAACAGATCAAGGAAAAACTCTTTAACAAGTTCCCTGAACTAAGGAGCTGAAATGGAAACTTATTACGTGGAAGAATTGAACGATAGCAACCATACTATTCGGGTTACTTACGTGCGAGCTAGGAATCCTCGGTATGCTGCTGAAGAATTTGTAAAAGCCTTCAACATCACACCAGGACTTATGGCCGAGTACAGAAATCGCGGAGAATACAAGTACACGTATTTCAAAAACATGTACATGCACCTTCGTACTTTATGCGTAACACCTTCTAGATCGGAACTAGCTGACGCTTTGTATCAAATAACGAAGACGTACACAGACGGTACATGCTACGAATCTTCAAACCCCTACAGCAAGCCTCATGTTCAGGAGGCTCTTAGGGTTCTGGCTAGATACGCAGGAACAGGCGAATATCTTGATGCACTTGAAAAAATGGAGGCAATCGGTCATGTCTACAAATTCAAACAGTCCTAAACCTTCCCTCAAGGAGCGGCAAGAATTCTTCAAACTGTGTGAGTCCCACGACTGGTACTATGAATACTCGGATGATGGTCGTGTGTGGCGGAAAGGCCGCGAACAGTACGAAAAACTCCAAAGTATGGTAGCCAAGCACGAGGAGTATAGAGCAATCTATAGATCGTGGGCGGAGCACAAATTCAGCGGTGCTCACATGAAAACAGAAAAGAAACCCAAACCCATAATGCCGGAGTAAATTATGGGAAAAGAAACTAAACGGGTATGTTTGTTTCCAGCACACTGCAACATTTTAGGAGGAACTATGTTCAATCACGAAACCGGCCTTATGAATAAAGAACAGTTCGGAGAATTTGTTGAATTCTTTGACAAGGAAATCGGAACTGATTATGAAGTAAACGAAGACCCTGCCGGATCTGATAAGGTCTACGTGGTTTGTTTTGAGTTGAAAAATAGCGAAGTAACCGCTATTTGTGAATGGGAAGACGCCAATCTTTAAACAACAGGGAGGATTCGGCCTCCCGTTCTCGAATGCAGGATCGAATAGGTCGATACTGCTTAGAGAATCTTTAACTTTAGGAGTTTATCATGTCAGCAGCAACCGAAAGAGCACAGGCAGTTTGGGAAACTCGTAAGAAGATGCGGGAAATGTGCCCGGACGAAAAATGGCCCAACCTCATCAAGGAATCCATCTTCAGGGGAAAGAATCGGGAACTCATCCCCAACGCCTTCTCCCTGAGTGATCAGAAAACAGGCCAAACATACTCGTTCGTTACCAGCGAGTACGAAGTACTTCTCCACGAGGAAGTCGCCTCCACACTGTACGACGCCATAGACGCCCTCAAGGATAAATGGCCCGACTACAAAATCAAGCATGAATTCCTTCAGGGCGGGGCAAAGTACATCGCCAAGGTAGAATTCTTGTCTGATCAAAAGCCCGTAAAGATGGGTGATCCTGTAGCGCCCTTCATCACGATTCGGAACTCTTACGATAAGACCTGGGCACGTGACGTGACATTCGGGGCAACTCAGCTTGTGTGCACCAATGGTCTTGTGCGGCCTGTGGAAAGCGGCCGGAACAGACAGAAGCACATCACCGGCTCTACGGTAGGCCAGATGAGTGAGATCATCGAGCAGTACCTTACTGAAGATTTTCCCGGTGTCATTGAGACTTGGAAGAACTGGTCTGGTATCAAAGTGACCATGGAAGAAGCCGCTGAACTGTTTGACAAAATGCCTTTCAGTATTAGTGAAGTGGATAAGATGCAGAATATGAAGCTTATGGGCGACAACAAAACTATTCTGCAACTCGTAGAAGGCCAGACAGCAACAGTTTGGGACATTAACCGTGTAGCAACTCAGTATCTTACGCACGAAGTAAAGTCGCCCATGCGTACTTTGGTTGATACTGAAAAGGTTTCTCGCATACTCACCCAGAAATACTAGGAGTTGATGAATGAATGCAATCTCGGAGTCCGGTAAAGTCTATGTCCATATCCTTGAACTTCACAGGAACATCACGGATGAAAACGTTCGTGATTCTATTCCTGAAGTGAGGATCGCTACAACAGAAGGAACTGATCACATCAACTGGGCATGGATCATACAGCGAGGATTCATGCCTATCGTGAAAGGCAGTCCCACTATCTTGAAATCCACAATGAAGGACTACGTGTTTACCCCCGAGTTCTGGATCTGCGATTGTGAATTCGACTGGCTCAGAACCAAGCAATTCGTTTGCCCGGAATGCAAATCTACCGTCATAAATCACATGAATCACAATTCAGTGATCATGCCCGCCACAGAAGCACTGTGGGGGAAAGGCCCTTTCCCCTGCATACAGGAAACACTTATTGAAGGTATGACAACGGCACTGAAGAAGAGTAAAGACATTGTGCCTAGCGGTCGTGTTCTTTACGGGCACCTCAAAGCATTCAATTTCAATTGGATAGAAGCTTTCGACATTCAGAACTTCTAACTTAAAGGGGGCTTCGGCCCCCCCCCAAAAGGATCTCACATGAAAAGAAACTTTCTAACCACAAAGGAACTCGCAGCATTTAAGCTATGGGCGGCTGATAATGGTTTGTGTTGGGAAGAAGACAAAAACGACCGCAACGTCTTCGATATTAAAGATGGCAGATTTAACCTATACATCGAAAAGACTTCTGAAGAGGGTCTTTACGAAGTGTTTGACGATTCGGAAAGAAACACAGCCGCAGAACTGCTCCAAGACTTCAATTACCATAAGATTTACTTGCTAGGAATTGAGGTTCCCAAGAAAAAGATAGAGAAGTTTGTGCCTGAGGACTTGAAACCTTACTTGAAAGAATTTGACCACTTTCGTATGTGCCTTCGTCCGGACAAACTCTGGAACCTTCTGGGTGGAGTAGGTTTTTACACAGAACGCTTGGCTATTTGTAACTACAAATTACCTCTGAAAGTTCTGGGTTCTAATTTTCATGAAACCTACTGGACACTTATCTACGTAAATAAGAAAGAGAAAAGGAACATGTATGCTGATAATCAAGAATATGACAGGAACTCGTAATGGGTTCGCAGTCATTGATAGCGAGGAACTAAAACGTGAAGACCCCAGACCCATTATCACAGGACTCGAATACGACCAAGCAGAGCGAGAGTTCCTTAGGATCAAAAAAGAAAAAGCCTCTGGAGACAGCATACTTCAAGATAGAGGACGTGATTGAAGGAAAAAGGATACCAATTTACAGTTGGTCCTGGAAGAAACGAGTAAAGTGCTGGTACTTCTACGTCTATAAAGGTGTGCCTAGTCCCTCAGGGATACAAGTGAAAGTTGTTCACCGTACACCCACTAGGACGCTTTATTACTGGACCATAGAGTACAGCGGTATTATGGGGGATGCAAAAAATGCAGGCATCCCCTACGGAATACGAGTCACAAGGAAGCCTTTCAAGAAAAAGCTGCCCAAGTACATCCGTGTTTTGATTTGGCGACTGCTTAGATTGAAACGCCAAGAAATAAAAACCCCTAACAATGGAGACAGACATGAAGACCAAAAAGGTACAGACGTTGCTCAAGAAGTATTACGAAGACTTGGAATCATTGACCCCCGCGGATTGCGCCTTGCTTCACCAATACGCAAGCGATCAAGAAAAGGAGTGCAAAAAGATCACTAAGGTGATGACTGACCTCCTGATCAATTACTACCCCAACGAATTCCCCAGAATGGTAAATCTCAGGACAGCAAGCATTGTTCCTGGCTCCACTCGCGCCCCCTCTGGAATCACTTGGGATGAGATTGTAGCAAACAAACTTCCCATAGACAAAGATACCTTCGTGGACGTTTCTGTAGTGAAGATTTCTTTGCTTCAGGAAATGTACCCTGCCAAGTTCGCAAAGCTGGAACAGAATTCTTGGTATCAAGAAGCAAAAACAACCGCTTCTGGCTACATCAAATGGTCAGCGCCTATTCGGAAAATTTCGAAATAGCTGTTGACTTTTCTCAAAATCTTTGAAAAAGTAGGGCTTCTCTCATCAGGAGCCCTACTAACAGGAGTGCGCTATGATATGCAGGTATTGTAAAAAATTCAAATCAGTAACCGTATCTTCTTTGGATTACCCCAAAGGTAAATACAAAACTGAACGAATTTGCCCTTTCAGAGGTGTGGTCGTGGGCCGTGACGACTTCATATACGAAGAAATCCCCATACCAAACGAGGATCCTAAAAAGAAACCCACAAAATTCAAAAAGGTTTACTGTGAGGGTTTTGAATTATCGGAAACCTTCTATTGTGAACAGGGCTACACTATTTCGGTTGAAGGATGCTTGCGCCGCCAGGAAGATGAAGAAGAACCAGAATGCAGGAAGTGCAAAAGGAAATACGACATTCTGGAAATGAAGAAAATATCCTTCTTCATGCAGCGCAAAAGGGAAAAAGCATCTAAACGCCCCAAACCAATAGTGAGGTAGTCATGGCAAGTAAAGAGGATCTCTTAGCAGCGTTGATAGCTTATAATCCAAATAACTACGTACCAGTTGATAAAGTTATTCTCCCTCACTTTGAAGTTCCCGAAAAAGCCTACTACAGAAAGGAACTCGTTGAAGCACTCACTTCAGACGCTAAATTCCTCATACGCCTTATCTTGAACACCCCAGACGATCTGTTATCCACTCTTTTCAAAGATAACGGGGACGTTCGCCGCACTGTCCTTACTGACATCCTCAAATTCAGAGGATGGAGACCAAAGAAAATAGAAGAAGTCCAGCACGAAGTTAAAGACTTTGTGAGGAACTACTACGGGAGTTAAAATGAAATCGAGGATTCACATTGAGTCCTCCTCTCTCACCACAATTTGCAAGGATACCAGAGACCTGGTCAACGACTTTTTGTCTTTCCCTGCAACCCGGTGGGATATTGGTCCCTACAAAAATAAGATCAAGAGGGGCTATATCAGGAGGATAATTGCGACGGTCACGCAGGACAACCAGAAATTTTACTGCATACCTACAGGTCTTGTGCCTAGTGTAGTCACCTTTCTGGAGAATAAAGGAATCAAACCTGAAATCATTGACGATACCAAGAAAAGGGAAAAAATCGTAAAGCCCGAACTTCGAGGAATAACATTTCGGGATGATCAGATTACCACTCTGAAAAGAGCACTTACTTACCACAACGGAGTCATTGTAGAACCTACAGGAACAGGAAAAACTGTTCTCGCAGCAGGCATAATGTCCTCTTATCGTGTAGGTAAAGGCGGTCCCAAGGCTTTGTTTCTTGCTCACACGAAAGACCTGATACAGCAGGCACGAGAAGAATTCAAAAGATTCGGATTTAAAGTGGGAGTCTGGCAAGGATCGAACAATACTGACGGTGATGTTATCGTCGCAACCCGCCAGACTATCGTAAAGAAGGACGAGAAACTGCTGAAAGTTTTCGGGCTTGTAATCGTTGATGAAACGCACCACATATCGGAATTCAAAGGAGATTACTTTGATATCTTGTATAAGTGCTCCAACACAGTGTCGCGCTTCGGATTTACTGCGACTAAGCCTACCACAATTGAAGCAAGGTGGGCACTAGAAGCAGGAATAGGGCCTGTTGTTTCTGAAAAAACCATTCTGGAAGGAAACGAACTAGGCATTCTTGCTAAACCTAAGATCAATCTTGTTGTTTATCAGGGTGATGAGTTTTCTGGTATCGAAAAAGATTATGCGCCAATGTACAAATCCTACATTGTGAAAAACAAAAGTAGGAATAAAATTGTCGTGGATATTGCAGAGAAAGAAGCCAAAGCAGGGCGTTCTTCCCTCATATTCATTTCCAAACTAGAACATGGCAAGAATCTTGAAACCATGATCAAAAGACGAGGACTTGGTTGCACGTTCGTTCACGGTGCTTCTGACACAGATACTCGCATGTCTACAAAGAAGAATATCCAGAACAAAGAGAATCTTATAGTGATTTGTTCCGTCATCTGGAAAGAGGGCGTAAGTATCAAATCCCTCAACAACGTCATCATGGCATCAGGCGGTAAAGATTCAAAGGGAGTTCTACAGGCTATCGGACGAGGAACTAGATTGGATGAAGGCAAAACGGAAGTAAACATCTGGGATTTCTTAGATCCTTACAAATATCTGTCTGAACACTCCATCGGACGTGTTAAGATTTACAAAGATTCTGGCTGGGACGTGGAAGTGATTTCTCTGGCATAATCTGCATAGGCGAATCATTCTGCCTCGATTGTGCCCCCTAGAATGGCCGTCCTGAGCCCTGGCTGCCTGTTCCTTTGGACGCAAAAGCCGTTTACTTCCCTAGAGAAGCCAGAGAAAAAGGCATCGGTACGCAAGCTTAAAATCGACACATTCTAACTCCGAATTCGTGACTTTTAAAGCGAGGTGATTGCATGTGCAGGAAAAGAAAAGAAAGGCATACCTACCCGTTAATGTTATTGAGATTCTAAAGGAACTCAATGTCTTCTTTGCTGATTCCGGCAAAAACGTTACTGCTGGCTGGGTCAACGTAAACTGCCCTTTCTGCCATGATCCTTCATGGCACTTAGGAATAAATTTGCTGACTAATCGTTGCAGTTGTTGGAAGTGTGGTAAACGCACAAACTTCTGGTATTTTCTGAAAGAAAAATTCGGCTTTGACAACTACAGGCTCGCAAAGCTGTTCAATCAGCACACAGAGATGCCCCAATTTCGCCCTGAGTTCTATCAGAACCGAGACGAAAACGAAAACGTGCGCCACGCGCTGAAATGGCCTACGAACGTTAAGGTTAAGCCTCTACCTATCCATGAGAAATACATAAATAAAAGAGGCTTTAACCCCCAGGAGATCACGCCGTACTATGGCTTGAAATTCACAGGCCATAACTCCAAGTATGTAAAAGATGATCGCACTCAGTTGGATTTCAAGTACAGAATACTCGCCCCTGTAACAATGCACGGAAAAGTTGTGAACTTTATTGGCCGCGACGTAACGGAAAACGAAAACGCAATACGTTATAAAAACTGTCCTAACGAGGAAGCGATTGTAACTACCAAAGACTGCCTCTACAACTCTGACGGTGTGAAAGACATTGCGATATTTGTAGAAGGGCCTACAGACGTGTGGAACATAGGCTTTGGAGCCATAGGCGTTATCGGTATTCAAATAACTAAAAGGCAGATAGCCTACATTCAGGAACTAAATCTGAAGAAAGCTGTGCTGCTATTTGACGAAGGTGCTAAGGCTGAGGAAGATAAACTTCACGATATCCTAAGCATCTTTATACCTGAAGTCTTCTCGCTTGAAGATATTTGGGATGACTATGACGACCCAGGAAATCTTTCCAAAGAGCAAGTTAAATTCATAAGAAACTTAGTGTTTCGGAGGTAGTATGTCTACAAAAGTAGCTTCCAGGATTTTCCCCGTCCCCACGTATATGCTCAGGAAGAATAATCTTTTCAAGGTATATAAAGCATTGCTAGAATGCGCTGATGTGTATGGCAGGATCTACGCATCGAATGAAGAAATATCGAGGATGATTGGCGTATCAGAAACTTCTAGTGTGGTAACTACAAACATAAATAAACTGAAATCAATGGGAGTCGTGGAAAGAATAAAGAAAACTTCACGATCTCATAAGATCGGACTGAATAGGATCCTACAACTTCGTCCTCCGTATGATAAACTTTCTGTAGCTTTCAGGAAGAATGGCTCAATTCCTGCGATGGATTTCTTAGAAGAAATGAGAAATTTATAGGAGGTACTATGATTACTCAGGAACTTATTAATGATCTTAAAGAAGCTGAAGAATCCTTAGGCAAGATAGATGCCAAGTTAAGCAATAAGGAATTTATGTTTCATTATGAGCAAGCAGAAAACCTCATAAATCACCTGAGAGAAAAAGCTTGTGAAGCACTCTATCAGCACACCAAACACATAAATTCAAGAGATACTGTTTTCCAAGTGTATCGGCACAGAATAACATCTTGGGATTTACAGAGTTTCCTAAAGCCGATGAATGATGAGGATAACAAGTCTTGCTAATCAAGAATAAGGCCGCACTTGAGGAACACTTGCTTGGGCGCGGCCTTTATTTTTATAAGAATTTCAAAGATTTAGCTTTATCAACGTGCGCACGTACACGCATACACACGCACACGCGCAGGCGTAAGAATTCTTAAATCTTAAAATAATATAATCTTAATATGAGTATCGAAGATACGAATATAATATACGAAGTATATTAATTCTTAAAGAGTCATTATATATCTTAATGCTAACTTTTCAAATTTTCAAAATCTTACCAAGAAAAAAAAATTTAATAATTCCAGGCAAATATTAAAAAATAAAAAATATCCATTACCTGGCATCACACTATGCGGAGAAGAATTCGTTCCACTCATTCTTACCCGAAAGAAATTAGTTTTTCCAAAATAAGAAACAAATCCTTATCAAAAATATTATTGCGCCAGGGGCGAGTTCGTTCCACTCACTCTTACCTGAAAGAAATTAGTTTTTGTCGGCGTGGCAGAAGAACCATAAGAAATTTTATAAGAAAAGCAAAGCGACCAAAATTTTTTGGGGCGCGGCTCGAAACCTCATAAAATTTAATATTTTAGAGTATAATCAGATTTTGCGATAGTCTTTATCGTCCACATGAGGTTTATATGGCAAACATTACAGGAATTAAGAGGGAAGATTTACCATGCAGGTATAAGATAGAAATTATAGAGCACAGATTCATGGATTTCTGTGAAGAAATAGGCTTTGTGGTTTATGATATAAACTCTGAGGAATATGCCAGAGATATAGGATTATTACGATTAGTTCTAAGTGGAACTTACTACTGGGCATTTAAAATAAACGTGAATATTCTTAAAAAGTGCTGCACTTCCTTTGCACAGAAAAGATTAACCAAAACACGCCTTTACGAGTTTCTGGAAGTTATCAACGGTAAATCCTTTCTGCGTGACGTTTTAGAAGGAAAGTATAAAGAACCGAAAAGAAAATTCAAACCTATAAGTAGGTGACTGAGGTTGTTATGGCAAATAAATCTTTGGGTTTGGCAAAAAATAAGCCTCTTATTGCTACTTTTAAAAGGTTGCAAGTTAAGGGATATGAAGAAGAATTTTTGAATTACTGGAAATCTTTAGGATTTAGAAAGGAATTAGATAAAAATTCCAAATCTTATGCAAGTAGTATCAAAGCCCTTAGGAGTGTTTTGAAAGGATCAGATCCTTGGAGAAGCATGAACATGTCGGAATTAAAAAATTATTGTTTGATTTTTAAAACCTACACAGACCAGAATGCAGCACATAAGGTTGAGGGCCAGATCATAACTGATCCTAAAAAATTATATTTTCATCAGTTTGTCATGACTTATTCCGGTTATTCCTATCTTCTGGCTGTGGTAAACGGTAAAATTAAAGCACCTTTTTTAACACCAGAACTAAAAGATTTTTCGGAAGACGTGGCAAAGTTATTAGGGAAAATAATGGGAAGGCGTGAATTTTCTTTTGGTGAAATACAGAGAATTCAAAAATTTGCAAAGGTTATAGATTTATTTTATGAAGACAACAAGAACCGCATAGCTTTCGGTGTCGATAAACTTACCATAGTTCGTGGTTCTTTTTCAGTAATTACTGATTTCCGAAAACTTAAAAGTATTTCTGCCAACATCCTCATTTACACAGGAAATTACGCTGCCGGTGCTGCTCTTGAGCAGGCGATGGAGCAGTTTGGTTACTGGAAGATTTATAGCAAGTATGAGGCTCCTGATGCATCAGTGAAGAAGGATCCAGAAAAGACAAAGAAGGTCATGGAGAAAATCACGAAGAAGGAAGAAGACGATCTACCTGAAATAGTGAAAAGAAGAAGAGAGGAAATGAAAAAGAATGGCATCGAAATCAAGACAAAAAAAGAGCAGGAAGAAGATTGTTCACGCCGGGACGAGTTTCTTAGCAAGAAGAAAACAAGAAGAAATCCTTTTTCAAAGTAATCCCCAACTTTTTCATAAACTCATACACCTTTTGATTTTTATAGAGAAGGTAGTAGTTGCCAACCTTGAAGCTGATCCGACTTCCGTAAATAAGAGGAGTTATCACTTCTTTGGTGTGGCTATCCAAAGGATTTGGGACACACTTCCTACAAATAAAATAAACGCCGTTGAAGTTTCTTGGTTTCTTCAGCACTGCTATTCCCTGTCTTCCCAGGATGATAAAGTTTGTGTTAGGGCCTTATTAAATTCCAGTCTTGTTCTTATCGATAGCCTAAAAGATTTAGTTCCTAATCACATACAGGAACTTAGGGATGCTGAATCTTGGATATTCAAGATGCTGGAGCAGTATGATCCCGAAATAGACCACAATGATTCACAAGAATTAGGTGCAAAAATAGCGGTTGAAATTTTAAAATATTTGGAGAATCCATGTATATCAAGATAGTGTGCCCTTACTGTGAATCTGCACTGGCGACAAAGGTTGACTTAAATAAATTACGTACCGTGAATATGTGCTGCCCTGGCTGCTACACTACTTTTTTAGCGACACCTATCTCAGTACAAGCACCCACAAAAATTCAAAAACCAGTACTGTTTTCTTTTTGTTGCATGGGAGGGCCTCCATGTTCTATTTTACAGGAAGTGTAATCGATGAAAAAACAAAAATACAAAAGTTCGTAATACTAGGATCTGATAAGGGTTTCTGGCGTGACGACAAACGAATCCGATATGATCGGAAAACAGGTCGAGGCATTTTAGTAAAGAGGTTGAAGTTAGATTTGAAATCTGTGTTTCCTATTCTGTACACACATATAGGCAACACAAAGCACAATGCCCACGATACAAAAAGAACTACAGGCAAGACGGTATTTCTTACAAAGTTTGACAAAGGCGTGTGGATAACTCATCAGAACGAATTCTACCACTCAGGACATGGTCTAAACCTGATTTATAAAAATTTCGAGATCATGCCCGGAGACTACAGAAAGTACTTGGTACTGTGTTCTGTTGAAAAGCTACTATGCCCCATCGACTTCAGAAAAGTAGAGGAATATCGTTATGTGCTACAAAGAACTTTATGAGTCGGAGAAAAAGATATCCGATAAGTTTGAGGAGGCTATAGATGCTTTACTAGGTAGCAACCTCGAAGCATATCTCATGCTGAGAGAAGCTAAACAATTCGCTGAAGATCAGCGAAAGGAGATGGAAAATGCAAGAAGGATTCAGAATAGCAATCAATTGGAAGAGCCGTAAAAATGTTCCGAATTTGCCAGTAGAAGAAATTCTTGATAAGGTCGCAGATACCATCATCGAAATGTCGATTGAAAACGGAAAAATGGCCCGTACCCTTCATGAAGTAATACTCAAGATTGTTGATAAAGATGTCCTAGTTCCTGAGGATATAACTTACCTGCGCAATGTTATAATTGGAAATTTGGGGAGCCACAATGCCTGTCCTGTCGCAAAGGAAGAACACGAAAACTGAAGAACTCATCCTCACGGGCATGATCGTTAGCGATGAGTTTTTTTCTGGAATAAGGTCCGTAGTTAAGCCAGAATATTTTGCAAACACATATACATCCAGAGTTTGTGAGTGGTGTGTAGATTTCTACAACGAAAATGGTTCAGTTCCCTTCGATAGTATATTCCACATATTTGAAGCAGAGAAAGATAGCCTTCCTAGAGAAGACATAATGGTTCTGTCGGCATTGTTCACACGCATCGGTGAATCTTACGACAGCGATGAAAATTTTAACCATCAGTATCTTTTACACAGCATAACAATCCCTTACTTTGAGAAAAGAGAAGTAGAGATTAGAGCCACAAAAGCTTTAGGTTACATACAGAAGGATGATGTTGAGTCTGCTAAAAATGTGTTGAATGAGCCTATGAGGTTGAGAGAATCAGCAATTCAGATTGTAAATCCTTTTGAACCACAGTACGTGGAAGAGGCAATCTTCTCTCAGGAGGAACCTTTATTCCAGTTACAAGGCGCATTAGGAAAGATGATTGGTCCCATTCAAGAAGGATGGCTTATCAATCTACAAGGAGCTATGAAGAGAGGTAAATCGAACTTCCTCTACGACATAGCTTTCCTTTTGGCAGTTTCGAACATCAAGGTTTACCACGTTTCCCTAGAAATGAAGAGAAAGGATTCTGTTCTCAAGTGGGCAAAGCGCATGACAGGTTGTAGCACAGAAGCAGGCACAAAGATTTATCCTTGCTTCGATTGTGTTAAAAACCAAGCAGATACTTGTGATAAGATTCAAAGGCCGGATCAGCCAGCTTTACTTTCTGAGAAAGGCAAAAAGCCTAAGTATGAGCCGGATCACCCACATATCCCCTGCACCGAGTGCCGTTCTGACATTGGCGGCTACTCTGATTTTGAGCCAGCGACTTGGTTTACGCCGGTTAATAAAGCGTACATAGGCACAAATTACAACTTGAAGATGCTTGAGAACTTCAACAAGTATTACGGCCACAATATCCGATCAGTCACATATCCTAAGTTCAGTGTGTCTTTTCAAGACATTGTAAGGGATTTGGATGTTTATACACAAGACACAGGCTGGATACCGAAAGTTTTTATCATTGACTATCTTGACGTAACCAGATTACCTAAGTCTAGCAACGGCAGAGACAGCTTTGACGAGATATGGAAGCGTGCTGCTGGTTTCAGCGATGAAAGAGGGATCACCGTCATTAACGTATCACAGCCTAACAGGGGCGGTATTAATAAAAGATCGATGGACGAGCAAGATACTTCAGAGGATATAAGAAAGATGGCTCACGTTGACGTGTGGGCAGCATTAAATCAGTTACCCTCTGAAAAACGTGACAAGTGTGCTAGAATTGGCCTCGTAGCGCATCGGCATTGTGAATTCGATAAGACGAAACAAGCCATGATTTTACAGGATATTGATACAGGCCAGTTTGTTCTGGATTCTGAAATTGTTCACATTGAAAGCGACGAGGAGGATTAAATGGGAAAGATCACAATTACAAAGAGGTTTGAATTTTGCTATGGTCATCATCTGCCGGGTTACTCTGGCAAGTGTGTAAACGCGCATGGCCATAATTCTACACTGGAAATCGAAATTGACAATCATCACAACGTAACCACGTACCCAGGAATGGTGATGGATTTCGGTGACTTAAAGAAGATCGTCAAGGAACAGATCATTGATTACCTCGATCACAAAGACCTTAACACATTGACCGAGTTTCAGAATCAACCGCCTACTGCTGAAAACATTGTGGAAATGATTGTGGGCATACTTACAAATGCTTTCTCTCCACTCCAGTATTGCCTTGTTCGTGTGCGCGTCTACGAGACTCCCGATTCTTACGCAGAGTGGAACGCATGAACTTTGCAGATTTTAATAGCGCCATAACTAGGGCAAAGGCTTATAAGCTTCCTTGTGTTATTTGTAAGCTATTGAATCCTGACACTCCTATCAAAAGAAGGAACCCTTTCTTTATCATGAAACTTGAATCATTCACGCCTAGGATTGCTGAAAAAGCCTCTATAGAAGGTTGCACCGTTCCACTGGTGGATGATGGTATCGTAGGCTGGCAGTCTCCAAGAGCAATCGAAGTTTATTCTTTTAGGAGAAAGTAATGGACGTCAAAGATATTGATTATGCCGAGGCAGAGGAAAAGTTGCTGGCCGCTGGAGATTTGGAAGCAGCTTCAAAACTTATGATTTCGCCCGAGTATAGTACAGCAGGAATGGAAAGGCTTTTAGATAAGATTCAATCCGAAGCAAGGATTGAAAGCATGAAGAATAATTTAAAAATACGTTTACCATACAGAAGGGTGGGCAAGAAAGTCGGAAGAAATGATCCCTGCCCTTGTGGTAGCACACTCAAGTACAAGAAATGTTGTGGGAGGAATAATGCCTAAATTGGAACTAAATGAAGTCTTTACTTCGATAAATGGGGAAGTGTCTCCATGTAAACAGGGGTCTGTTGCTACTTTTATACGTTTTTCGGGGTGCGACCTCAAATGTCCTTGGTGCGACACAAAACACCATGTAAAGGTAAATCATTCTTTCTGGCACGACAAAACTATGGAGGCTTTGAAGAAAGCAAATGGTGGTCTTCTGGCCAAGAACATCACGATTACAGGCGGTGAGCCGCTTTTGGCCTTCAGTAATGATCCTGAGAATTTTTTAGAATTCTTGCGATACCTCGTAAATGCGGGACATATCATTGCTATCGAAACCAACGGAACCCACCCTTTACCGAAAAAAGTTCGTGACCTTATCAAAGGCTTTGTAGTTGATTACAAGTTCTTTCTTCTGGATGAAGGCAGGAAACCCCACGATGCTTTTGCAGCAGGTAAGGATCTCACTCGCCATGATTATGTGAAACTGGTCATTGACAAAGAACATCACATAGGACTTGCAAAACAATTTCTCTCGTACTATACGAGTTTTGTCGCTCCTGAAGATTTACCAACATTTGCTGTTTCCATTGTGAACGAGGGCGGTTCTCACCTCCTCAATCCTGCCAGCGTCATCAAAAGCTTTGCTGATGATGGATATGATGTTTTGTTAAATGTTCAGATCCACAAATTTTTACAAGTACCTTAAAAATTCATTCGACGGCTGTTAGAATAAAACATACGAGAATGAAGAGCCACAAAGGAGGGCTTATGGACGTCAAGGAATTGAAAAAGCATTGCAAGGAGCTGAACAAGCACCTTGAAGAGTCAATCGATTTGGCTCAGGATGAGGAAGAGCTTCTGGAAGCTTTCGTCACAAATCTGTCCGAAATTCAGGACGAAAAACCCGAAGTGATCAAGGACCTCTCCGAGGATCTTATCGAGTTCTACAACCAGATGATCGCTGACATGTTCGCTGGTGAAGACGAAGATGAGTCGGAAGAAGAGGAAGCCGAAGAGGACGAAGAGGAAGCCGAAGAAGAGGAAGAGCAGGAAGAAAAGCCTGCGAAGTCCAAGAAGGCTCCCAAGACCAAGAAGGAAAAGGAAAAGCCTGCCAAGAAAGAAAAGGCTCCCAAAGCTCCCAAAGAGCCGAAGGCCAAGAAAGAAAAGCCGGTGAAAGAACCCAAGCCGCCCCGTGAAAAGAAGTCCGGCAAGAAGACCTGGATCACGGAAGAGCACAAGACAGCAGGCGGCGAAACCCGCCAGCGTTACGGCAAGGTCAAGGCTTTCTACAGCCGTCATCAGGGTTCCGGCAGCAACTTCGGTAAAGATGAGCAGCCGAAGGATGATCTCGGTGCAGTTCTCGGTTCCGGCACTGCTGCCATCAATGCCATCCTTCTCGGCAAGGGCGATACGATTCTGAAGATCGCAGAAAAGCTGGGCACCAAGGAAGGTCGTGTTAAGAACCATATCTATGCACTGAAGCGCAGCGGTGTCGAGTTCGAAGTCAAGGACGGCAAGTACAAGGTCTCCAGCATCCCCGAAGACTACTACAAGCAGGCATAATTATGTTTTTGACAGGTGTAGAAAACTGCTTGGAAGAAGCATTGGGACAATACATGGGGTTGGACCTGTCCGACCCCAATCTTGTAGACACACCTAAGCGCATCGCCAAAATGTGGTGCAATGAGTTCTGTAAGAATGTCGGTGTAGAGTTCATGGATTACTCCTGTTTCCCTAACGATAAAGAATATGACCAGATTATCGTTTCGGATACGATTGAATTTGTGAGCATGTGCAGTCATCATTTCTTGCCTTTCTACGGCAAAGGCTGGGTTGCATATTTACCCGATAAAAAACTCGTCGGCCTTAGTAAAATGAGCAGAGCAGTGAAGCACTACGCCGCAAGGCCGCAGCTTCAGGAGAATCTGTGCCATGAGGTTATTGACAACTTTGTGCATCACGTACAGCCCCGGGCATGTATGGTAATACTCAAAGCTTCTCATGGCTGCATTGCTTGCCGAGGTACCAATCAGCCGAACCAGAAAATGGTCACATCGGCTGTTTACGGAGAGGCAAAGGAAATGTCTTTCAAAAACGAAGTATTCAATCTGATCAACTTACCTTAGGAGGGTAATATCATGGCCAAGGAAAAAAATAAGAAGGCAGCGGAAGTCGAAGAGCAGGTCGAAGAGGAAGTGGAAACGACCGAAGAAGAGCTTGAAGGCTCCGAAGACAGCGAAGACAACGAGGACGAAGGGGTTGACGACTCCAATCTGCCTGAGTATATGAGAGTTGGACGTGACAGTATCGAAGAGCTTTCGGATGAAACCAAGGTCCAGTACCTGGAAGATTTGACGAAGGCCATGTTTGGATACGCCGCCGACTTCATGAACCAGGCAGATGCTTTCGGGGCCAGAAACATCTTGATCGGTTCGGGTCGTGCCAGAAAAGCGGCTGTCATGTTCCGCAAGTGTGTCACTGCCTATCGTTTGCTCTCGATCCATGTCGCACGGCTGAAGCGGGCTGAAAAGGCCGAAGCGAAATCGAAGAAGACCACTGAGGTGGCAGAAGCCAAGGCAGTAGCTCCGAAAAAAGAAAAGGTAGTGGAAAAGGTAGTGGAAAAGGTAGCTAAAAAAGCTCCGAAAAAGCCTGCTAAAAAGTAAAGCGGGTGGTTATAAATGGGCGTTCATCTTTAGGTGTTCGCCCATTTTTGTGTGCTGTTTTTTTTCGGTTGACTAAAACTTTGGACTTAGCTATTTACAGACAAAAAGAGGTTTTATGATTTGTACTGTAAATGGTTGTAATTCAGAAGTGCTAGGTAATCGACCGTTTTGTATGAAACATTATACACAAATGCTTCGACATGGAAAAATTGTTGAACGCACTAGATACTCTTTGAATACCTGGAAAAAAGTACCAGAGGGGTACTTATTTGATCTTTACGATAAGTCTGGAGAACTTCGACAAGAGAAGTTCTTAGTGGATGAAGAATCTTTTGAAATTGTGAAAAAATATAAGTGGGGTTTCCACGGACCCTACATATCAAATAAAAAATTGGGACTTCTGCACAGATTTTTAATGAAGCCGCCCAAAGGTAAATGCGTTGACCATAAAAACGGAGACACCAGAGATAATAGGATTTGCAATTTGCGTGTTTGCACCACAAAAGATAATAGGCGAAACGCTAACACAGCAAAAAATAATACCTCAGGATACTCAGGAGTTACTGTTTATCGGCATAACCGATCTAAATTTGTAGCTATGATTGAATTTAGTGGAAAAAAGAAATATTTGGGAATACACGACACCGCAGAAGCAGCAGCAAGAGCTTACAACGAAGCAGCAACAAAATATTTTGGTGAGTTTGCAAGGTTAAACATTATAAAGGAGGAATCGTGAACAAAACAATCATACACTTCCCTTTGGAGCCCTATAAGGAGAGGTACACAGAACAGTTGTGTGCTAAGGAAGGTGGGTGGCTCACTCATAGGTGGAATCAAGAGGGAATCCCTTTTATTCACATAGAAGGGAAAATGTTATCTCAGGATAAAAGCATAAAAACAGGTTCTGTTTTGGATGCTAATGGGCGTGGATATTGGGCAACAACTCAGATAGCAGAATTTTTAAAAAGGTATGAACGGGGAGAATTTGATCACAACAATTCCGTGATTTACTTCTCAGACTTTTGGCACCCTGGTATTGAAGCCCTTGCCTACGCTTTTCACATGACAGGTAAACCCATTCCCATGTACGCCATGCTTCATGCACAATCTGTCGATATCTTCGACTTCACATATCCTATGCGCGGTTGGATGCGTGATTTTGAAAAGGGCATCGGTAAGATTCTGGATGGCATTTTTGTAACATCCACTTGTCTCAAGGATCTTTGCCTTGAGCATGGTGTAGGCAATCACGACAACCTGTTTATTGCTGGCCTGCCCTATAACTCTATGATGGTAACACTTCAGTATTTCCCCGAAGTTCTGCCTGAAAAGAAGCGGCAAGTGGTATTCAGTTCGCGGCTTGACTGGGAGAAGAATCCTCTATTCTTTCTGCAAGTAGCGGCAACGGTGAAGGAAGCGGATCCTTCGGTTCACTTCGTCTTCACCACCTCTGCCTCTGAAATTCGTTCGAATGATCCTTCGATACAGTCTATTTTTGAAACGGCAGGCAACAATTTTGTTGAGTTCCGTGTAAATCAAACAAAAAAGCAGTATTATGAGACATTGCTTGAAAGCCAAGTGCAATTCAACTGCGCCTATCAAGACTTTGTTTCTTGGACGCTGTTAGAAGCCCTGACGTGCCATTGTAACCCCGTCTATCCGTTCTTCAGATCGTTCCCTGAAGTTTTGCCTGCAACGAGAATGTACACTCCGGAGAACGTTTTGGATGCGGCAAGGCTTGTCCTCGATAGCCTCACTGATTTTGATATGTCACTGATCGATATCGTCATTGATTTTGATCGTTCATGGAAACGCATGTACGACTTCATGAACACACCGAGAGCTTTGCGTTATAAGGTTGAACCTCTGCGTGGAGATTCCCGCATGTCCGATTTGTTAAATGTGAAATAAAATGGAGGTGGTATGAAGACGGAGACAGTGGTCGCAGCATTCCTAATTTTTTGTATGGTAACTCTGATGCTTATTGTTTTCAGTCTTTATACCACCGCTAATAATTTTCCACCCAAAGAAAAACAAATCGTCTACACTTTACCAGAAAAGACAGACATGCCTTGTATGATCTACAAAGTAGAAGGTGCTTTCGTAATAATCATAAACGATGAGGAACTGTCAAAATGAACACATATGAAAGAGGAAAAGAATATCTTCTGTACTGGAATGTACCAACAAAAAAAGGGGAAGGTACAACCATAGTAACGTTTGACAAGTTTCTGACTAAAGGACATGAATTTACTTTTGAAGAGTACAAGGATGTTTATCAAACTACACCCGGAAAAGGGAAGCCTCCCGTTATTCTTCGTACAGATATCTTTGTTTTTAGAAGGGTAAGTTCCAATGGTAGTATAGTAATACCTGATACACCTGATATTGGGAAGTATGTCATTGTGGAGGAATTATCGAAATGAAACTTTTAAAATTCATACTTTTAGGGTCTTTAGCCCTTACACCTGTGTATGAAGATATACCAGGATCTAAGCAGTTAATAACCAAAGAAGAAAAAGTAGAAGCTACTATAACCGTTGACAGAAGCAACAGAGTTCATGGTTATGTTGAAGGTGCAGACAAAACCAAATTCTTTTCCGAAAAGAAAGAAGTGAAAGGCGAATGGAAAAGTAATGGTGATATAGAAGTTAGAGATCGTAATGGTTACAAATACAATTTGAAACCAGAAGGTAAAAGGCGCATAGGGGAGAGAAAAACTTATGGTTACAAGTACCGAACAAGGAGAACGAAATGAATCCAAAGTTTGTTGAAGGATTGCGCTGGTTACAAAATGAGTTTCCTGGTCACGAGGTTACCGTACATTACACACCACCAAATAAGATGATGGGAAGGCCCTGGTTAAAACGAGAAGCTAAGAAAACAAAAGAGGAAACAATGAATACAATATCCTTTCTAAGCGTATCAGTCGAAGTGGCCGGTGCTCATAAATACCCTGAGAGCACAAGAATTTATTTGAAGCATTCTCATCGCCATGACTTCAGAGTGTCGGTTGTGATTGGGGTAACTGATCACAATAGACAGTTTGAGTTCTACGATGTTCAGGATTCATTGCGTAAAGCTCTTGATTCTCTTTTTGTAAAGATCGACAGTTCCACTTACAATTTCGGAACACGTTCCTGCGAGCATATTGCAAATGAACTATTCCCTGTTCTTTGTAAGGAATTCCCTGTTGAAAGTGTATCTGTATTCGAAGACGATTACAACGGGTCAACCGTAGTAAAAGATCATAAGGTGTCTTTCTACAATAGCGTCTACAATAAGAGCGGTAAAGATTTTCGAGATGGCGGATTGGTGCACGATTTCATTTACAAAGGGGAAAACGGAAAAGGTCTGATTATACCTCCAGGAGATGAATAATGGCACTATTTTCTAAAAAAGGTCCGGCGTTTGAGATTGAGCACAGAGGAATGGGCAGAACATCTACTTGCTTTCCTGTGGGTTATGACAAGTCTGATCTTATCGAGATAGTGGATAATTCGTCTGGTTGGGCTGCATTTTATAATGCTAGGACGGAAGAAACTATTAATTGTTCCGATTTTTACAAACAACTGACGGAGAAATTGGAGCGGAATGATGGAGTGTAAGCCAGAATTTTCTTTGATGGTTGATAGTGGTGCTCATGCTTGGTTTGAGGGCTATGTACGATGTGGTACTGGGATTTGGGACCGCCATCTTTGGAATTGGAGTACATACGGTTCCAAAGAATTCTGGCAGTACGTAGATGATTACGCAGAGTTCTTGAAAACCTACAAGGACATTTGCAATGTTTACGTAAGCATGGACGCCATTTACGATCCCAAGACTTCCTACGAAACGTTCATTTACCTCAGAGAGAAACACGGCCTTGATCCTCTTCCGGTTTATCACTACGCTGAACCCATTGAGTGGTTGAAGAAGTACATGGAAGTCACTGACTACATCGGTA
>Ga0265295_1003264_pt1 | contig 24020 bp, 25 predicted proteins | sample Munlansysbiofilm_FD_192503 | JGI IMG/M metagenome (GOLD analysis project Ga0265295, IMG submission 192503) | Leachate microbial communities from a municipal landfill in Southern Ontario, Canada - Methane capture system biofilm | ecosystem: Engineered > Solid waste > Landfill > Unclassified ...
CTGAAGATCCTGGACGATGTGCGCCGCCAACTGGGGGTGCCGGTGCTGACCGATGTGCACGAGACCGGCCAGGCCCGAGAGGTCGCGGCCGTGGTGGACGTGCTGCAGACACCGGCCTTTCTGTGCCGCCAGACGGATTTCATCCAGGCGTGCGCGGCCACGCTCAAGCCCGTCAACATCAAGAAAGGCCAGTTTCTGGCCCCGGAAGACATGCTCCAGGTCGTGGCCAAGGCGCGTGCGGCCGCCATCGAGGCCGGGGGCGATGGCCACAATATCCTGGTGTGCGAACGTGGCGCTTCCTTCGGCTACCATAATCTGGTATCCGACATGCGCGCGCTGGCGATCATGCGCAGCACCGACTGCCCGGTGGTCTTCGATGCCACCCATTCGGTCCAGCTGCCGGGCGGGCAGGGCACGCATTCCGGCGGCCAGCGTGAATTCGTGCCGGTGCTGGCGCGCGCGGCCGTGGCGGCGGGCGTGGCAGGGGTGTTCATGGAAACCCATCCGGACCCCGACCGGGCCTTGTCCGATGGCCCCAACGCGGTGCCGCTGGACCGGATGCGTGGCTTGCTGGAATGCCTGGTCGAACTGGATCGCTGCGTCAAGCAGTCCGGCGTGCTGCGGGACGGCGGCCTGTGAACCCGGCAAATAGTCACTATAAAGACCATTGCGTGTGATCGCCAGGGTCCCGGGGTAGACTGGCCCTGCGGGACTCCCGTTAAAATGGCGGAACCCCCTTTTTTACTTACCCCTCAACAGGCAGGACTGTCAGACCATGAGTGCAATCGTAGACATCATCGGACGCGAAATCCTCGATTCGCGCGGCAACCCTACTGTGGAATGCGACGTGTTGCTGGAATCGGGCGCCATGGGGCGTGCGGCCGTGCCGTCGGGCGCATCCACGGGCGCGCGCGAGGCCATCGAGCTGCGTGATGGCGACAAGTCCCGCTATCTGGGCAAGGGCGTGCTGCGTGCCGTCGAGCACGTCAATACGGAAATCACCGAGGCGCTGATGGGCCTGGATGCCCAGGAACAGACTTTCATCGACCGCACCCTGATTGATCTGGATGGCACCGAGGACAAGAGCCGTCTGGGCGCCAATGCGATCCTGGCCGCCAGCATGGCGGTGGCTCGTGCGGCTGCCGACGATGCCGGGCTGTCGCTGTATCGCTATTTCGGCGGCAGCGGGCCGATGCAGATGCCGGTGCCAATGATGAATGTCATCAACGGCGGCGCACACGCCAACAATACGCTGGATCTGCAGGAATTCATGATCCTGCCGGTGGGGGCGGCCAGTTTCCGCGAGGCCCTGCGCATGGGGGCCGAAGTCTTCCATGCCCTGAAAAAAATCATCGCTGCCGATGGCATGTCCACGGCGGTGGGCGACGAAGGTGGCTTTGCGCCCAACGTGGCCAACCACGAGGCGGCGATCGAACTGATTCTGAAGGCCATTGGCGAGGCCGGCTACGAGGCCGGTTCCCAGGTGGTGCTGGGGCTGGATTGCGCCAGTTCCGAATTCTACCGCGACGGTAAATATCACCTGGCCGGCGAAGGCGGCATTGCCTTGAGTTCCCAGGATTTTGCCAATCTGCTGGCGTCCTGGTGCGACAAATACCCCATCGTCAGCATCGAGGACGGCATGGCCGAGGACGATTGGGACGGCTGGAAGCTGCTGACCGAACAGCTGGGCCGCAAGGTCCAGCTGGTGGGCGATGATCTGTTCGTCACCAACACCCGGATTCTGCAGAAGGGCATCGAACAGGGGGTCGCCAATTCGATCCTCATCAAGATCAATCAGATCGGCACCCTGACGGAAACCTTCGCTGCCATTGAAATGGCCAAGCGCGCGGGCTATACGGCGGTGATCTCGCATCGTTCCGGTGAAACCGAGGACTCCACCATCGCCGACATCGCCGTGGCCACCAATGCCATGCAGATCAAGACCGGCTCGTTGTCGCGTTCCGACCGCATGGCAAAGTACAACCAGTTGCTGCGCATCGAGGAAGAGCTGGCCGAAGTCGCCGCCTATCCCGGCGTGTCGGCTTTCTACAATCTGCGCTGAGTCACGCGCCGCGCCCATGCGCCTGCTGAGCCTCGTCCTGCTGGCCCTGATCCTGGCGACACAATATCCATTGTGGTGGGGCCGGGGCGGCTGGCTCAGCCTGCGCGAACTGCAGGCGCAGGTGCAGGCGGAAACCGACAAAAACCAGGCGCTGACTGCACGCAACAATGCGCTGCAAGCCGAAGTCCAGGATCTCAAGACCGGGATTTCAGCGGTCGAGGAACGTGCCCGGGGCGAACTGAACATGATCCGCGAGGGTGAATACTTCGTTCAGGTGCTGCCCCGGCAGTAAGCCTGGTTCCGGGCCGATCGTTTCAGGGCGTCGGCTCGCAGGCAAGGTCTTGCGTACCGCTGTCGGGTTCCGTGATCGTTTCATCCCGCGCATGTCCCGAGCCGGCAGGATCGGGCGGTGCCGGCGCGTCCGTGGTGCCGGAATTCGGTGGCGGAATTGGTGCAGAGGGGCCGTCGGCAGACGAACCCTTGTCCGGATCAAATCCATCGGGCGGCCTGTGCGGATCGTGCTGCCCTGGGGGGATGGCCGTCCATCCAGTGCCAGTGGCCTTGCCGTGCGTCACCCGCCCGTCTTCCAGGTCCGGCCAGGCTGCTGGATGTGACTGCATGGCGATGGCCGCATGGCGGCGGAATGGCAGATAGCCTGCCGCCATCAGCCTGGCCTGGGTGGGATCCGTGGCCAGCGGGGCCAGGGTGCGCACGATGGCCGTCATGCCGGGCAGCAGGGGGCGGTGGGGCCACCAGAGTTCCAGGACCAGTGTGTTGGCTTCGTAGAGGGTCAGGCCGGATCGAGGACCGCGGCCGTCCGGCCAGCCCTGGGCCAGCCGGCGGGCATGTTGCTGGGCCTGATAGTCATTGCGGATGAGTGGTTGGCCGGGGTAGTGGCGAGGCCCCCGGAGATCCGGGTCGGCATGGTCCAGGAATGTCTCGGGGGTCGGCTGCGCGATGTGGATGTGCCAGGGCGTGCCCAGAGCGGCTTGGCGTTGGCGCAGTGCCCGGGCGCTGGCCCGGGAATCAGGGTAGACCATGCGCAGCCCGTGCTCGAAGGCCCTGGCGATGGTTTGCGGGCGGGCCTGGTGTGTGGCGCCGACGCGGGCGGCTTCCATCAGCGCCAGGCTGAGCGTCTGGCGCAGGCTGGCCCAATACGCGGCCTCGACCCCGCCCAGCCCCAAGGTCAGGACCGGGATGGCGGCCAGCAGAAAGCCTGCCATCCCCGCGCCTCGCTGATTGAGTCGGATAACGGGATAGGCGTGGCGGACTGCTGAATTGCGCAGTGATCTGGGGCGGCATGGACAGGGCATGCAGGCAGTATGCGCCCCTGCCGTCGGGCCGGGTAGTGTGGCAATTGCGCTGTGATCCGGATGTCCCGTCAGTGCACTGTGTCCGAACCTGGTGCCAGCGATGGGTCGATTGCGCAGGCGAATAGAGCGGTGCAGTCCTGGGCGTCGAAATCGTAGGGTTGGCCGCAGAAATTGCAGGTGATGTGTACGCAGCCCTGTTCGTTCAGGATGTCTTCGAGTTCACGATGTCCCAGTGTGCGCAGCATGCTGGCGACGCGTTCGCGGCTGCAGGGGCAGTGCCAGCGCACATCCTGTGCGGGAAAGGACAGCAGGTCGTCTTCCCAGAACAGGCGGCGGATCAGGGTGTCGGAGTCGGTCGCGCGCAGTTCATCGCGGTCCAACGTCCCGGCCAGGGTCGTGCAGTGCGTCCAGGTCGTGTCGGCGTGCCCGAACGGCCTGGGATCATCGGTCGCAGGGGATTCGTTCGGCATGCGCTGCAGCAGCAGTCCGGCGCAGGCATGGGCATCTGCCGCCAGCCAGAGCCGGGTGTCCAGTTGTTCGGAGTGCTTCATGTAGTGTTCCAGGACGGCGGCAATCGTGTCGCCTTCCAGGGGGACGATGCCCTGGTAGGCCGGGGTGCCGGCCTGGCGCCCAGCGGGATCCAGCATGACCATGAAGCGGCCCTGCCCGTCGGCATTGAGCAGATCCTGCAGGGTAGTCGTATCGGCCGGCAGGGCAGCGCCTTCGCGCAGGTGCGCCGTGGCGCGCAGGTCCAGTGCCGAGGTGCATTCGACCATGATGAGGTGTACGGGTCCGTTACCCTGCAGTTGCAGGACGACGGAGCCGTCGAATTTGATGTTGCCTGCCAGCAGGACGCTGGCCGCAGCCAGTTCGCCGAGCAGGCTGACGAGGAGGGGAGGCAGATCCTGGTGGGCCAGTCCCGTCTGCCAGGCCTGGGTCAGGTGCAGGGCCTGGATGCGGGTGCTGCGGTCGGTGGTCAGGTATTTTTTCAGTGTGTCGCTCATGCAGGGATTCCGGAGAGTGCGGCCAGGCGAGTCGAGGTTGCGGGATGAGTGGATTCAGGCGGCGGGGGCGGTATGCCGCAGATCGTGGAGTTCGGTGCCCAGCAGCCGGTCGTGCAGGAACTGGCCCTGGGGATCGATCCAGGTCCAGAGAAAAACCGAAAATGGAGCGCAGACGATCAGCAGATCGAACGAAGCCCAGCCCGTGGCGCGTGACAGTCCGGCGATCGCCAGGGCCGTGAGCAGCGGCAGGGGCCACAGCAGCACATAGCGCAGCAGCATGCGCATCCCCTTCAGGGGCTGGCTGTTGCGGTCCGTGACGCGGATGTTCCAGGTTTTCATGGGCAGGGTCTGGCCGCCGCGGTGCCAACTGGCCAGGAAATACAGGCCGATGGCCAGGAACAGAAAGGCCTGGCGGCCATGGCGCAGCATCAGGCCGCTGCGGCTTTGGGTCAGCGTGTCGAACAGATAGCCTGCCAGGAACACCACGCCAAAGAGCAGCACGCCTTCATACATCATGCAGGCAAAGCGGCGCAGGCGCGGCGGGGCGGTCGGGGTGGCCGGTGCGGGAACGGACATGGCGCGGCAAATGAATTCGAGAACTGCCCATTATCGCTGAAAACGAAACCGGACCGGGCCCAGGGGACGTCAGAAACGCAAAGGCCGCCCGATCGGGCGGCCCTGGCATCCGGCGGGAAGGCTCAGTGGGCAGTACTGACCGGATGGTTTGCACGGCCATGGGTGGACTTGAAGAAGCCGGCGATTTTCTGGAACAGGCGCTTCAGGGCACGATCCAGGGCGTATTCCTGCTGGGATTCGATGGCTTGTTGCAGCAGCTGGCGTTCCAGCGCGTCGGTCAGACGGATGTCGGTGTTCTGCGGGATCTTCATAGCAAGCCTCTTTGCTTGAAAAGAGCGTTTCGCTCGGGGTTAACCCTATTATAGGGAAAACCCTAGGTTCCATGCAAATATGAGGCTGGATCCTGTGCTGACCCGTTGCGCGACAAGCCCCGCCGCTCAGGGCGGGGAAGGATAGCGCGGACGGCGTAGCCGTCCTTGTTCTTGGGTTTCAGTGGGGTGTCTGCTGTTGTTCGATGTACTGGCGCACGATGGAAATCGGCGCACCGCCACAGGATGAGGCGAAGTAGGACGGCGACCACAGGACGCCCTTCCAGTAGCGTTTTTGGATGTCTGGCCGCTCCTTGCGTAGCAGGCGGCTGGACACGCCTTTGAGGCTGTTCACGAGGTTGGAGACGGCCACCTTTGGCGGATATTCCACCAACAGGTGGACATGATCGTCCTCGCCGTCCATCTCGATCAGTTGCGCCTCGAAGTCGGCGCAGGTCTTGGCGAAGATGGTACGTAGCCGGTTGATGGCATCGCCATCGAACACTCTGCGGCGGTATTTCGCCACAAAGACCAAATGGACGTGCATCTTAAAAACACAGTGTCGTCCTTTTCTAATATCATTGTCATCGCCCATAGACCAAGATTATGATTGAGGGATGCAACGACTTCAAGCCTTCAAATACGAACTGCGGCCAGACGGCCAGCAAGAGCGACAAATGCGCCGCTTCGCTGGCTCGTGCCGCTTCGTGTTCAACAAGGCGCTGGCGATGCAGAAGGAACGCTACGAGCGGGGGGAGAAGAAGCTGGGCTATGCGGGCCTGTGCAAGCGGCTCACCGAGTGGCGCAACAGCACAGAAACGGCATGGCTGGCCGATGCGCCCGTCCATCCGTTGCAACAGACGCTCAAGGATTTGGAGCGGGCCTACACCAACTTCTTCGCCAAGCGTGCGGACTTCCCGCGCTTCAAGAAGAAGGGCCAGTCGGATAGCTTCCGCTACCCCGACCCGAAACAGATCAAGCTCGATCAGGCCAACAGCCGCCTGTTCCTGCCCAAGCTGGGATGGCTACGCTACCGCAACAGCCGGGCCGTGCTGGGCACGGTGAAGAACATCACCGTGAGCCAGTCCTGCGGCAAGTGGTTCGTGAGCATCCAGACCGAGCGAGAGGTTGAGCAACCGCTGCCAAAAGGCGGCGCGGTCGGCATCGACATGGGCATTGCCCGATTCGCCACGCTCTCGGACGGCACGTTCTACGCGCCGCTCAACAGCTTCAAGCGGCATGAAACGGCCCTGCGCAAAGCGCAGCAGGCGATGAGCCGCAAAACCAAATTCAGCAACAACTGGAAGCAGGCGAAGGCCCGCGTCCAGCGCATTCACTCCCGCATCGGCAACGCCCGCCGCGACTACTTGCACAAGTGCTCCACCACGATCAGCCAAAACCACGCGATGGTGTGTATCGAGGACTTGCAGGTGCGGAACATGTCCAAGTCGGCGGCAGGCAGCACCGAGCAACCGGGAAAAAACGTTCGGGCCAAGTCGGGCCTGAACAAGTCCATCCTCGATCAAGGTTGGTTCGAGTTCCGCCGCCAACTGGACTACAAGTTGGCGTGGAACGGCGGGTATCTCATTGCCGTGCCGCCGCAGAACACCAGTCGTACCTGCCCATGCTGCGGCCATGTGTCGGCGGATAATCGTCAGACGCAGGCCAAGTTCAAGTGCGTGGCGTGCGGTTTCGAGGAAAACGCCGATCTGGTCGGCGCGATCAATATTCTAAGGGCGGGACACGCCCGGTTCGCCTGTGAAGTGAGCGGTGCGGTAATGCCGCCAGCAGCAGGAACCCACCGAAGCGACTCAGGAATGGCTCAATGCCGCGCCTGAGCGCCGTAGGAATCTCCGGCCTTCAGGTCGGGGAGGATGTCAATGTGGACGGTCCGGATGCGTCTGGCGTATGGGGATTGCCCGGCATCCGGGCGCATCCATGGAGTAGACTAGGTGCTGGATGCCACCCAACGAAGAGGCTGCTTTCATGGACCCCCTGCGCATTGTTTTCCTGGACCGGGATTCCTTGCCCGCGACGGAACATTTCATCGGCCCCAAAGCACCCCACGATCTGGTGCTGTATCCGCGCACCGCGCCCGAACAGGTGATCGAGCGCATCCGGGACGCCGACATCGTGATCGTCAACAAGGTCGTGCTGGCCGCCGATGCGATCGCCCAGGCTGCGCGCCTGCGCATGATCGCGGTCACCGCGACGGGCACCGACAATATCGATCTGGATGCCTGCGACCGGCGCGGCATCATCGTGTCCAACGTGCGCGACTACGCCATTCACGCCGTGCCGGAACATACCTTCGCCCTGATGCTGGCCTTGCAGCGCAACCTGCTGGCCTACCGCCAGTCGGTGCGTGATGGGCGCTGGCGGGCCAGTGGCCAGTTCTGCTATTTTGATTTTCCCGTGCGCGATCTGGCCGGATCGACCCTGGGCATCATCGGCCGGGGCGCCTTGGGCGAAGCCGTGGCCGAACTTGCCCGGGCCTTTGGCATGAAGGTCCAGTTTGCCGCGCGGCGGGATGCCGACGCGCCCACCAGCGACTATACGGATTTCAATCACGTTCTGCGCACCAGCGATGTGATCAGCCTGCATTGCCCGCTCAATGCCCAGACCCGGGGCATGATCGGCCCCCACGAATTTGCCTTGATGGAACGCAAGCCATTGCTCATCAACACCGCACGCGGCGGGTTGGTGGATGAATATGCGCTGGAACACGCCCTGCGGTCAGGCCAGATCAGCGGCGCAGGCTTTGACGTGGCGTCCCAGGAACCGCCCGCGTCGGATCACCCGTTGATGCGCCTGCTGGATCTCCCGAATTTCATCCTGACTCCGCACGTGGCCTGGTCCAGCGATGCGGCGATCCGGGCGTTGGTGCGCCAGGTAGGCGACAACATCGATGCATTTCTGCGAGACGACCCGCGCAACGTCGTTGCAGGCTACCGCACGGCGCGTTGATCTTTCAGAAACTTTTTCCCATGCCTGCCGACCGCCCCGAGCCCGTCCTGTCCCGCCCCCTGCGCATTGCCATCAACGGCTATGGCCGGATTGGCCGCTGTGTGCTACGCGCCCTGATGGAATCGCCGCATCGTCGCCACATGGACGTGGTCGCGATCAACGAACCGGCAGACCTGGAATCCATGGCCTATCTGACCCGCTTTGACTCGACCCACGGGGTCTTTCCCGGCGAGGTCCGGCTGATCGATGGCGGGCTGGAGATCGCTGGCCGGACGATCCCCGTGTTTCATGCCCGGAATCCGGCCGATGGCCCCTGGGACCGGCTGGAATTCGACCTGCTGCTGGAATGCTCGGGCGCCTTTGCCACGCGCGATCGCCTGCAGGCTTTTCTGGACGCCGGCTGCCCGCGCGTGCTGGTCTCGCATCCGGGCAAGAGCGCGGCGGACGTGGATTGCACCATTGTCCATGGCATCAACGACGGCGACTTGCGGGCCGATCAGCGCATCGTGTCGGCAGCCTCGTGCACGACCAACGCCGCCGTCCCGATCCTGGATCTGCTGGAACGCCGTCTGGGCGTGGAAAGCGCCTTTCTGACGACGCTGCATTCGGTGATGAATGACCAGCCCATGATCGACGGCTACCATCATGCCGATCTGCGCCGCACCCGTTCGGCCATGCAGTCGATCGTGCCGGTGGCCACCGGCCTGGCCCAGGGGATCGAACGGATGCTGCCCGGTCTGGCCGGTCGCATCCAGGCCAAGGCCGTGCGGGTGCCCATTCTCAATGTTTCGGCCATCGACCTGGCCGTCAACCTGCGCCAGGATACGTCGACCGCCATCCTGAATGCGCTCTTTTCCGAGGCCGCCCGGGCGCGTCCCGATCTGATTGCCTGCACCAGCCAGCCCCAGGCCTCGGTGGACTTCAATCACGATCCGCATTCAGTCGTCATCGACCTGGGACAGACCCGGGTCAACCAGCACCGCTTTGCCAACCTGATGATCTGGTTCGACAACGAATGGGGTTTCGCCAATCGGATGCTCGACGTGGCACGTGTCTGGGCGGGGCTGTTCCAGGACGCAGCCGTGCAGGCACACGCCCACCTTTCTTCTTCCGGAGCTTGACATCATGGCCGATACGCGGACCGAAACCGATTCCATGGGCGCCATCGAAGTGCCTGCTGCGCACTATTGGGGTGCGCAGACGCAGCGATCCATCCAGAATTTCCCGATCGGGGTGGCCCGGTTCCGCTGGCAGCCCCCTGTGATCCGCGCCCTGGGCATACTGAAAAAAGCTGCCGCCCAGGCCAATGCCGAACTGGGTGAATTGCCTGCCGACATCGGCAACCTGATCGTGCGTGCCGCCGAAGAGGTCATCGATGGCAAGCTCGATGGCGAATTCCCGCTGGTGGTGTTCCAGACCGGGTCGGGCACTCAGTCGAACATGAACGCCAATGAAGTCATTGCCAACCGGGCCATCGAACTGGCCGGCGGCCGGATCGGCTCCAAATCGCCGGTACACCCGAACGATCACGTCAATCGGGGCCAGTCGTCCAACGACACGTTTCCCACTGCCATGCACATCGCGGTGGCCGAAGAACTTTCCCGCCATTTCTTCCCCTCGGTCGGACGCCTGCGTGCCACGCTGGATGCCAAGGCCCAGGCCTTCCGGCACATCGTCAAGACGGGGCGCACTCATCTGCAGGATGCCACGCCGATCACGCTGGGCCAGGAAATCAGCGCCTGGGTGGCGCAGATCGACTTCGGTCTGGATGCCGTGCAATCGGCGCTGCCAGGCATCTACGACCTGGCGATCGGCGGCACGGCCGTGGGCACGGGCCTGAACGCCCACCCGCGCTTCGGGGCACTGGCCGCTGCCCGCATCGCCGATATCACCGGCCTGCCATTTCGCAGTGCCGAGAACAAGTTCTTTGCCCTGTCGGCTCATGATGCGCTGGTCAATCTGTCGGCGGCGCTGCGCACCCTGGCCGGTGCCTTGCTGAAGATCGCCAATGACGTGCGCTGGCTGGCCAGCGGGCCGCGCTGTGGTATCGGCGAACTGCTGATCCCGGAAAACGAACCCGGTTCATCCATCATGCCGGGCAAGGTCAACCCGACGCAATGCGAGGCCATGACCATGGTTTGCGCCCAGGTCTACGGCAACGATGCCACTGTGGCTTTCGCGGGGTCCCAGGGCAATTTCCAGCTGAATGTCTACAAGCCCGTCATGGTGCACAATGTCCTGGAAAGCATCGGCTTGCTGGCCGATGCCTGCCTGTCCTTCGATGCGCATTGCGCGCTTGGCATCGAGCCCAATCAGGCACGCATCGATGAAAACCTGGACAAGAACCTGATGCTGGTGACGGCACTGAACCGGCACATTGGCTATGACAAGGCCGCCGCCATCGCCAAGAAGGCCCACAAAGAACACAGCACCCTGCGCGCGGCGGCGCTGGCACTGGGCTTTCTGACCGATGCGCAGTACGATGAATGGATCGTCCCCCTGGACATGACACATCCCAGCCAAGGATGAGGCGGGACACGGAACAGTCCCTGCGGACTGTTCCGTGCCAGCCGAATCCGAGCCGCGTGCAAGCGGCGAGGTGGAGAGATGCTGCGGCTTGGAGATGTTCCGAACCCGAGCCGCAGGGCCGCAAAGCAGGACACCATGAAATCGCCCGTACAGATCAAGCGCGTTTACGAAGCACCATCGGACACCGACGGCCTGCGCGTGTTCATCGACCGCCTCTGGCCGCGCGGTGTGTCCAAGGACACTTTCCAGTACGATCTGTGGTGCAAGGATCTGGCGCCCAGCCCGGCGCTGCGCACCTGGTTCGGCCACAAGCCCGAACACTGGCAAGGTTTTCGCCGCGATTATGCGGCCGAACTGCGTGATGAACAAGCGCAGGCGCGCATGGGCGAAGTCTTCGCGGCAGCCAGGGGGCGGCGCATCACCCTGGTATTCGGCGCCAAGGATCCGGAACACAACCATGCCTTGATCCTGGCCGAGGCGATGAACGACTACGCCTTGCGCCACGCCATCGCCTGAGCGTGTTTCCGGCGCAGGGGCGCTGGCGCTCGATTCCGTCAACCTTTCCAGGAAGGAACATGCTGCTGGTCTATTTCGGTTCTCAGTCGGCCTGGGTGCTGGCGCTGCTGGGATTGATCCTGTTGCTGGCTGCGGTCATCGCCATTCGGGCGCATCGCGGTCGGATCCGGGGTGGCAACGAAGAACTGCCTGGCATGATCGGCGAGATCACCCAGGCGTCCGATGCCCGGGGCCGCGCCCGCGCCCTGGTGCGTGGTGAAATCTGGCAGGTGCGCGCGGATACGCCGCTGCGACTGGGCCAGACCGTGCGGGTCCGGGCCGAACAGGGCCTGATGCTCGAAGTTGAACCCGTCCCCGAGCGGGACCTTTCCCTGGGAGAACGCTCATGATGTTTCTGGAACTGGATTCAGGCCTTGGCCTGTTGGTACTGGTCTTCCTGATATTCGTGCTGTTCAAGCTGTTCCACATTCTGCGCGAATACGAGCGCGCCGTGATTTTCACGCTGGGCCGGTACACAGGCAGCAAGGGGCCTGGGCTGATCATCGTGATTCCTTTCCTGCAACAGGCAGTCCGTGTGGACATGCGTGTAGTGACGCTGGATATCCCGCCCCAGGACGTGATTTCACGCGACAACGTGTCGGTACAGGTCAATGCCGTGGTGTATTTCCGGGTGGTCGATCCCGGCAAGGCCATCATCCAGGTCGAACGCTATCTGGAAGCCACCAGCCAATTGGCGCAAACGACGCTGCGAGCGGTATTGGGCAAACACGAACTGGACGAGATGCTGGCCGAGCGTGAAAAGCTGAATCAGGACGTCCAGACGATCCTGGACGCCCAGACCGATGGCTGGGGCATCAAGGTCACCAATGTCGAGATCAAGGATATCGGCCTGAACGAGACCATGGTGCGGGCCATGGCGCGCCAGGCCGAGGCCGAACGCGATCGCCGCGCCAAGGTCATCCATGCCGAAGGCGAACGCCAGGCGGCTCAGGCGCTGGCCGATGCGGCCAGCACCCTGGCCCGGGAACCATCCGCCATGCAGCTGCGCTATCTGGAAACTCTGGCCCAGGTGGCAGGGGACAAGTCGTCTACCCTGGTGTTCCCGATTCCTATCGATTTGCTGGCCGGATTCATGGGGCCATCGCGTCCGCCTCGGCCAGCAGCTGACCAATGACGGCACCCGTCCGCAGGTCGTCCAATCGGCCGAAATGATGCAGGCGAACACAGCCCCGGGCATCCAGGATCACCAGCGATGGCGTGCCCTGCAGGCCCCAGGCCTGCATGGTCAGGGGAATCGGATTGCCGGCAGGGGAGGGCAGGTCGATCCCCACGGGAAAGCGGATCCGGTATTCGTGCAAAAAGGCGCGCAGCGCGGTTTCGCCCATGGCGGCATGGTGCTCGAAAACCGTGTGCAGGCCGATCACCTGGACACGCCCGGGCGGAAAGGATTCATGGATCGCCTTGGCCTGGGGCAGGCCATGGGCGACGCAACCCGGACACAGCATCTGGAAAGCATGTACGACCACCACGGATCCGCGCAAGGATTCCAGCGTGGGCGGGCCGTCGTGGACGTTCAGCCAAGTTGCGATTTCCCAGGGGGGAGGCAGTGCACCGTTGATCATGATCAGGCCCTGCGGTGAATAGGCTCGTCATCCATGATAGGACGGACGTACAATCGAAGAAAGATGCTGGCCCAGGAAAACCTACAATCCGTAGTGATAATCCCCTGAGCATGGGCCGGTCGTGTTGTAATGATGCGCCTTCGCTGTTTCCGGACATGCGGATGGCGAGGCAATGTGGGGCGCGCTCGTGCGGCGCCCAGCAGCAATTTTTCCCTGTCTGACGGAGACTCTCACATGAAACTGTCCGCTCTTGCCCTGAGCCTTTCCCTGCTGGCCCTGGGTCAGGTCGCCCATGCCGCGCCGGATTACGCTCAGGTCCAGGACATCCTGACCAAGAACGCCTGTCTGGCCTGCCATTCGGTCGACAAAAAAATCGTCGGCCCCGCCTATGTTGAGGTCGTGGCCAAGCACCAGGGGCAGGCGGATGCCGCCGCAGTCCTGGCCAAGCACATCAAGGAAGGCAGTACCGGCGTGTATGGTCCGATTCCGATGCCGCCCAACGTCGGCATCACGGATGCCGACCTCAAGACAGTGGTCGATTGGCTGGTGGCAGGCGCTCCGCACTGATCGCCCGGCGCGCTTGCGCAGACCCTGCGCGCGGCGTCGGCCGCCGCAGGGTTTTTTGATTTCCGGGCCCGGCGTGTGTGGCTGCTGCCGCCTGGGTTCGATCGAACTGGCCCGCGAACGCGGCCCATTCCCGGGGTTCCAGGCCGATGCCTATCTGGACAGCGGCTTCGCCCGGCGCCTGCCCGCAGACATCCGTGCCGCCATCGCGGAACACGGCATCCGCAACAGCCACCTGACCCGAGCCGCTTGCAAGCGGCGAGCAGTCAGAAACAGCGATAGAATGATTCCCCCGGCCCGAGGAGACCGGGGACCCGACCACTCGAACAAGAAGTGTCATGAATCATCAATACGACGTCCTGATCATCGGCAGCGGCCTGTCCGGCCTGACGGTGGCACTGCACCTGGCCGCCGACAAGAAAGTCGCCGTGCTCTCGAAAAAAGCCCTGCTGGACGGTGCCAGCAACTGGGCCCAGGGCGGTATCGCTGCGGTACTGGATTCCCAGGACAGCCACGACGAACATATCGCCGATACCCTGGTCGCTGGCGCTGGGTTGTGCGATACGGACGCTACACGCCACATCGTCGAACAGGGGCGCTCGGCAATCGACTGGCTGATCGAACTGGGGGTGCCCTTCACGCCCGATCAGGGCGCCGAACTGGGCTTTCACCTGACTCGCGAAGGCGGCCACAGCCAGCGGCGCATCATCCATGCCGCCGACGCCACAGGCCATCTGGTGCAGCTGACCCTGGAACAGCAGGTTCGCGCCCATCGCAACATCACCTTGCTGGAACACCATTCCGGGGTCGAACTCATCACCAGCCGCATCCTGTCCGCCGGACGCGCTGCTGCGGTTGCCCAGCCGGCCCGTTGCCTGGGGGCCTACGTCTATGACGAGCGCGCCGACCGCGTGCACACCATCCTGGCCTCCCAGGTCGTGCTGGCGACTGGCGGGGCCGGCAAGGTCTATCTGCACACCAGCAATCCGGACACATCGACGGGTGATGGCATTGCCATGGCCTGGCGCGCGGGCTGCCGCGTGGCCAACATGGAATTCATGCAATTCCATCCAACCTGCATGTACCATCCGCAGGCCAAGTCTTTCCTGATTTCCGAGGCTGTGCGCGGAGAGGGCGGGGTGTTGCGCCTGCCCGCCACGGCAGGCGCTCAGGCGGGCGAGCGATTCATGCAGTGGCATGACGAACGGCTGGAACTGGCCCCACGGGATGTCGTGGCGCGCGCCATCGATTTCGAAATCAAGAAACGCGGCCTGTCCCATGTGGATCTGGACATCAGCCACCGGCCGGCCGAATTCATCCGCGAGCATTTTCCGACCATTTACGCCCGTTGCCTGGAATTCGGCATCGACATGACCCGAGAACCGATCCCGGTCGTGCCCGCGATGCATTTCACCTGCGGCGGGGTCGTGATCGACATGAATGGCCGCACAGACATCCCGGGCCTCTACGCCGTGGGGGAAACCGCCTACACCGGCCTGCACGGCGCCAATCGCCTGGCCAGCAATTCCCTGCTGGAATGCCTGGTGATTGGCCGCAATGCTGCGCATGACATCGATGCCCAGCCTGATCCGGCGGCTTTGCCAGGGCGAGTCCCGGACTGGGACGACAGCCGGGCGCGTGACAGTTCCGAAGCCGTGCTGGTCACCCATGCCTGGGACGAAGTCCGCCGCCTGATGTCCAACTATGTCGGCATCGTGCGCACGCAAAAACGCCTGGAACGCGCGCGGCAGCGCATCAACCTGCTGGACCAGGAAATCGAATCGTATTACCAGGAACACCGGGTGACCAGCGATCTGCTGGAATGCCGCAACCTGATCCAGGTTGCGGCCCTGGTGGTAGCTGCCGCGCTGTCACGCAAGGAAAGTCGCGGGCTTCATTATTGTCAGGATTTCCCGTGGACGCTGCCGCGCGCCTTGCCCACGGTCATGACCCCAGAAGACGGGTTTCTTTGATCAGATGATTCTCAGAGAATAATCGATGGCCTGGATGTCCTTGGTCAGGCTGCCAATCGAAATCCGGTCCACTCCCGTCTGGGCGATGGCGCGCACGGTATCCAGGCGGATGCCGCCAGAGGCTTCCAGCAGCGCACGACCAGCATTCAGTGCGACGGCCTGAGCCAGATCGTCCAGGTTGAAGTTGTCCAGCAGGACCGATTCGGCCCCGGCTTCCAGTGCCTGCTGCAGTTCGTCCAGCGATTCGACCTCGATCTGGATCGGCGCATTGCCTGCCACGGCACGCGCCGCTTGCAGGGCCGCAGCAATGCCGCCTGCCGCCATGATGTGGTTTTCCTTGATCAGGACCCCGTCGTACAGCGCCAGGCGCTGATTTTGACCGCCGCCGACACGGACGGCGTATTTTTCTGCCAGGCGCAGGCCAGGCAATGTCTTGCGGGTGTCCAGGATGGCGGCACGCGTGCCGGCCGTCAGGTCCACGTAACGGCGGGTGGCTGTGGCGATGCCAGAGAGCAACTGCAGAAAATTCAAGGCGGTGCGCTCGGCGGTCAGCAGGGCACGGGCAGGGCCGTGCAGGCGGCAGACCACGGAACCAGCTTCCATCAGGTCGCCTTCGGCGTAGGCCCAGTCGAGCAGAATGCGCCCATCCACGCGGTGCATGACGGCCTCGAACCAGGGTGCGCCACACAGCACGGCCGGTTCCCGTACGATGACGCGGGCGGCCTCGGTCTGGTCTGCGGGGATCAACAGGCCGGTCAGGTCGCCCGAGCCGACGTCCTCGGCCAGGGCGCGCTCGATGTTGGCGTCGAAGGATGACTGCAGGGCCGCAGGGAAGGGGGCGTGCGGGTTGCGCAGGGTGGAAGGGGGCGTGGGGGACGGGCTCATGCCGGGCCGATTCCGGAAAACAGGGCCTGTTCCTGTGCCAGGTCCGGACCGGGCCGGGTGTTGCGGCGGCGCGCGGCGGCAAAATCCAGCATGCGGTCGATGCAGACCTTGGCCTGGCGGCCCAGCGTTGGATCCAGATGGATTTCGTGGGTGCCGAATTCGAGCGCATCGGCCACGCCCTTGAGCGAATTCATGGCCATCCAGGGGCAATGGGCGCAGCTTTTGCAGGTGGCGGATTCTCCGGCCGTAGGCGCGGCGAGAAAGGTTTTTTCGGGGGCCGCCAGCCGCATCTTGTGCAGCAACCCCTGGTCCGTCGCCACAATGAAGGTGGTGGCCGGCGATTCGGTCACCGCCGCCAGCAGCCGCGAGGTCGAACCCACCACGTCGGCCTGTTCCACGACAGCGGCGGGGGATTCCGGGTGCACCAGTACCAGAGCGTCCGGATGTTCCTTGCGCAGCAGATTCAGTTCGATGCCCTTGAATTCGTCATGTACGGTACAGGATCCCTGCCACAGCACCATGTCCGCGCCAGTTTCGCGCTGGATATAGGCGCCCAGGTGGCGATCCGGCGCCCAGAGAATTTTTTTGCCCTGGCGGTGCAGTTCGGCGACGATTTCCAGGCCGATCGATGACGTCACCATCCAGTCGGCCTGGGCTTTCACGGCCGCGCTGGTATTGGCGTACACCACCACCGTGCGGTCGGGATGCTGTGCCCGGAATGCGGCAAAGGCCACCGGGTCGCAGCCCAGGTCCAGAGAGCAGGTCGCGTCCAGATCGGGCATCAGAATGCGTTTTTCAGGCGACAGGATCTTGGCCGTTTCACCCATGAAACGCACGCCCGAGACGACCAGGGTATCGGCCTTGTGGTCGCGCCCGAAGCGCGCCATTTCCAGGGAATCCGAGACGCAGCCGCCGGTTTCTTCGGCCAGGTCCTGAATGTCGGCGTCTACGTAGTAATGGGCGACCAGTGCGGCGTTGCGGGATTTCAGCAGGCGGCGGATGCGGTCCTTCTGGAATTCGCGTTCCTGGGGGGACAACGGCGGATTGACCCGGGCCCAGGCCTCGGCCACCGTGTGGGTGCCAGCGGCCATGTCCGGGCGGTCGAATTCAACGATTCGGGTACCTGAAGGCATGATGATCGGGATTGCAGCGGATAAACAGAGGGAGTCAATCATCATACGACAAAGCGGCCGGTGCCGCCCGGTGTATAATTCGCGCCACCCGTCATCGGGGAGTAGCCGACTGGCGCCAGGATTCCCATCCATCGCGGATGGTCATGGTGCCCAGTGCCTGCGTCAACACACTTGGCCGTCCGGCCATGGCGCAGGCAGCCCGTCATCCGGGCCTGGCAAGACCGCTGACTGCGTTTCCCGCCGCAAGGGGCCGGCAGGGAAAACGTAGTCGCGTCAGCCCCCGGATCCCTCTTGCATGAATGCCTTTCTCGTTTCCACCGGCGTGGTTGCTCTGGGTGAAATCGGCGACAAGACCCAGTTGCTGGCGATGATGCTGGCCGCCCGCTACCATCGGCCTGCTCTGATCTGCCTGGGCGTGCTGATCGCCACCCTGGCCAATCATGCCCTGGCCGGCCTGGTCGGCCAATTGGCTGCCCAGTTGCTCGACCCCGGCGTGCTGCAATGGGTGCTGGGCATTTCCTTTCTGCTCATGGCCGGTTGGCTGCTGATCCCCGACACATTGGACGAAACCCCCAAGCCGATGCGCGGTCTGGGGGTGCTGGCGGCCACGATCACGCTGTTCTTTCTGGCAGAAATGGGGGACAAGACCCAGGTCGCCACGGTGGCCCTGGCGGCACGCTACGACAGCCTGATCGCGGTCGTGGGCGGCAGCACGCTGGGCATGATGCTGGCCAATGTGCCGGCGGTGTATCTCGGCGCCCGCGCTGCCGGCCGGTTGCCGGCCCGCCTGGTGCATGGCATTGCCGCCGCCCTGTTTGCCATCCTGGGCGGTGCGACGTTGCTGAACGCAGCCGACTGGGCATAGAAAGCCCGTGCGCTGATGCTTGCTCTGGGCCTGTTCGTGCTGACGCTGCTGCTGGTCATCTGGCAGCCGTTCGGCCTGGGCATCGGTTGGAGCGCCAGTCTGGGGGCCGCGCTGGCGCTGCTGGCCGGCGTCATCCGGCCGGCGGACATTCCGGTGGTCTGGGGCATTGTCTGGAATGCCACGGGCACCTTCGTTGCGGTCGTGATCATCAGCCTGCTGCTGGAATCTGCTGGATTCTTCGAATGGGCCGCCCTGCACGTGGCCCGGTGGGGCGGCGGCCGGGGAGGGCGCCTGTTCGTTCTGATGATCCTGCTGGGCGCAGCCATCAGCGCCCTGTTCAACAACGACGGCGCCGCGCTGATCCTGACGCCGATCGTCGTCGCCATGCTGGCGGCGCTGCGGTTTTCTCCCAAGGCCACGCTGGCCTTCGTCATGGCGGCGGGGTTCATTGCCGACACCGCCAGCCTGCCGCTGGTGGTGTCCAATCTGGTGAACATCGTCACGGCGGATTATTTCGACATCGGCTTCGTGCGCTACGCAGCTGTCATGACGCCGGTCGATCTGGCGGCCATCCTGGCCTCTCTGGTGGTTCTGGGGCTGGTGTTTTGGCGCACGATCCCGTCACACTACGACGTGCAGCGCTTGCCGGTGCCCGCCATGGCAGTCCGTGACCGGGCGACATTCCTGGCAGGGTGGGGCGTGCTGTTTTGGTTGCTGCTGGGTTTTTTCGTGCTTGAACCTCTAGGCGTCCCCGTCAGCGCGACTGCCGCAGTTGGCGCCCTGGCGCTGGCTTGCGTGGCCGCCCGGGGCGGGCGCATCCCGGTCCTGCGCCGCGTGCGCGGCGCACCCTGGCAGATCATCATATTCGCCCTGGGCATGTATCTGGTGGTCTACGGCCTGCGTCACGCTGGCTTGACCGTCTACCTGACGCAGATGCTGAACTGGCTGGCCGGGCAGGGAATCTGGATGGCCACCCTGGGCACGGGCCTGCTGAGCGCGGTTCTGTCATCGCTGATGAACAACTTGCCCGTGGTTCTGATCGGCGCGCTGTCGATCGAGGCGTCCCAGGCGCAGGGTGTGATGCGCGAGGCCATGATCTACGCGCACGTGATCGGCTGTGATCTGGGCCCCAAGCTGACGCCCATTGGCAGCCTGGCCACGTTGCTGTGGCTGCACGTGCTGCGCGGCCGGGACATCCGCATCGGATGGGGGCTGTATTGCCGGGTGGGTCTGTCATTGACCTTGCCGGTGCTGGCCGTCGCGCTGATGACGCTGGTGTGGCGGCTTGGCTGAGGCCGGAAGGCGTACCAGCCTGTCCTGTACCTGAACCTCATTAACTTTACATAATATACATTATGCGAATTAAAGATGGGGCTTGTTCTGTGAACGCATGCCGCGCCGATCACGGTAAGATGCCACTGTTTTCCCTGAACGGCCCTGCGCATGAACCCATCCACCCTGATCGGCATCGTTGCCAGCATCCTGATGCTGGCCATCGTCCTGTTCCTGACGGCCGAAGACCCAGGCCTGTTCGTCGATTGGCCGGGTCTGGGCATCGTGCTGATCGGGACGGCGGCGGCGACCTTCATTGCCTATCCTTTGCGCGAAGTCATGCGCATCTTCGGCTTGATCCGCAGCGTCGTGCACCACGAGCGCCTGGATGTCGACAAGGATCTGGAAGACCTGGTCGAAATCGCCCGCATCTGGATGCAAAGCGACATCCACGCCGTCGAACAGGCACTGGAACGGGTCTCCAGCCCCTTTCTGCGCAACGGCGTGCAATTCGTGATCGACAATGTGCCCGAACAGGACATCATGGATCTGCTGCAATGGCGCGTCGCCCGGATGAAAGCCAAGGAACACGCCGAGGCCCAGTTGTTTCGCGTCATGGCCGGGTTTGCACCCGCCTTCGGCATGGTGGGCACGCTGGTCGGACTGGTCAATCTGCTGTTCCTGCTGGGCGATGGCGACATCACGGCCATCGGACGGCAGATGGCCCTGGCACTGATGACGACGTTCTACGGCGTGTTGCTGGCCAACCTGGTGTTCAAGCCGATCGCCGTCAAGCTGGAACGCCGCACTGAACAGCGCCTGATCCTGATGAATACCCTGATGCAGGGCATTGCCATGATGAGCCAGAAGCGCAGTCCGGCTCTGATGCGGGAAACGCTGAAAGCCTTCATTGCGGAAATCCGCGATGAAATCCGCGATCTGGAACCGATTGCCGCCACGCCTGAGGCCAAGGAACCGGAGCCCTCATGAGGCGCGACGGATCTGCCGAACTGAACCCGGCCCAGGCATTTGCCCAGCGCATGCGGGCCATGGAGGCCGAACTGCGCCAGGCCCGGCAGGCGCTGCGGCGCGACCGCAAGCGCGCAGGCGGAGCCGATCGCTGGGGCCTGGGACAGACGGCAACGGAATCGTTGCATGAAGAAGGCTGGTTCATGACCTATCTGGACATGATGACCCTGCTGCTGGTCGCCATGATCGTCATGCTGGCGTTTTCCGGGTCCATCGGCAAGCGGATGGCCGTACCGGCTGCGCCGGCAGACGCCTCGCCGGCTGTTGCGCAGGCGCCGATTCCCGTGCCCGATGACATCGTGCCCTATTCTGCCGAAGATGCCGCGCTGGCGTTCAATGATCCGCCTCCGGACGAGCCCGAGCGTTCGCCATTGTTCGGGACGTTTCCGGATTTCGAGCCCCAGCCGGCGCCTGCGGGGATGACTGCACCGGATGGGGACGGGGCCCCTGCGATGCTGGCGCAGATTCCGCCGCCCGATGACATCGCGCCCTATTCCGCCGAAGACGCCGCGCTGGCGTTCAATGCCCCACCCGCCTCCGGACAGGCGGACCAGGATCAGGCTGCAGGAAATTCCCAGGCTGCGGGCACAGCCGTGGATGCGCCGTCCGAAGGCGCCGCGCTGGCGGCGTCCCTGCCGTTGGGCGAACTGGGCCACGATGTCGAGGTGATCGTCAACCAGCGTTCCATCAGTTTTCGCATCAACAGCGAGATCCTGTTCGACACGGGCCAGGCGGACCTCAGCCGCGAGGGCCTGGCCGTGTTGCAACGCATGGCCAAGGTGTTGTCGGACGCCGGCTACGACATTACGGTCGAAGGCCATACGGATGCCGTGCCGGTGCGCAGCAATGCCCGCTATCCATCCAACTGGGAACTGTCCAGCGCCCGGGCCGGCAGCGTGGTGCGCTACCTGCAGGCCAACGGCATCGACAAGGGCCGCCTGAAGGCAGTGGGCTATGCAGACGCCCGCCCCATTGCCGATAACCGTTCTGTGGATGGCCGCGCGCGCAACCGCCGGGTCGAACTGGTGGTCGAAAAACCGCCTGCGGCCCCGGACACGCACGTGGGCCCAGGCGCCCCCTGAATCGACGGCCAGGCCTCGCGCAGCGGGGTTCTTCAGTCGCGCGATAACGGCTTGCCGTCGAAGTCGAGCGTGACCAGCTGGCCATCCATCGGGCCCATGCCGGGCGCATTCAGGGGCATGCCGGGGGCGGCTGCGCCGCGCGTGGCTTTCGAGGCCAGCAGCTTGCGCACCGCCGCAGCGGGTACATGGCCTTCGATGATCTGACCGCTGGATTCCAGCCGTGCCGTGTGGCAGGACGCCAGTTCCATGGGTACGCCCAGGCGAGTCTTGACCGCCATCATGTCGGCCACGGGGACCTCGTGCACAGCGAAGCCTTCGGCACGCATGTGCTCGGCCCAGCCGTGGCAACAGCCGCAATTTGGATCCTGGTAGACGGTGATGGCCTCGCCCGCCTGGGCAGCGGCGGACAGGGAAATCCCCAGGGCGGCGGCCAGCAGGCCGCAGGTGAAAAATCGTTTCATGCGTCTCTCTCAAAATAGGAGCTCGGCTTGCAAAACAGCGCGGGCGGTGATGGCTTGGAGCGTGCAAAGGCGGTTTGGTTCAATGGCGGCGGGCTATGCCCTGGCTCAGATCTGCTCGAAACGCTCGTAATAGCGTTCCGTCCGGGTTTCCGTATGCGTCACCTGGGTGACTCGGGCGGCGGGTGGCCCCTGGAGCAGCCAGGACAGCATGCGATCGACGGCGGCATGGTCCCCCTGGATCAGGGCCTCGACCCGTCCATCGGGCAGATTGCGCACCCAGCCCCCCAGTTTGAGTTGATGCGCCTGGCGGACCGTCGCCGCACGAAAGCCGACGCCTTGCACGCGGCCCTCGACGAGGGCGGTCAGGGTTTCAAGGTCATGGTGTTCAGGCAGGGATTTCATACGCATGCTGGCTGGAATGCAATCGGGGAGCAGACCAGGGCTCAAAGGGGATCCTGGAAATTATTTGACCATATCCGCCGCTCGATCGCATGGGCAGCAGACTGCGGCGGATGGAGACACGCTTTTTCCATCGGGTCATAAAGACATAGCCTATTGGTCGTTCTCCCCTGGGTGGGCAAGCCCCTAGAATGAACCGCATTGTGCCATGGGGCGCCCCGCCCCAGGCTCCATTCGATCCATTCGAGGCCCTCATGAGCAACGCAACCATCCGCAAGCATCCTGTGGTGATCATCGGCGCAGGCACCGGTGGGACCACCGTCGCGGCCCAGCTTCGGCGCCAGGCGCCTGACCTGGATATCGCCATCATCGACCCGTCCAGCCATCACGATTACCAACCCGCCTGGACTCTGGTGGGTGGTGGCGCCTACCGGGCCGAGGACACGCGCCGTCCCCTGCACGACTGCCTGCCCGCAGGGGTGCGTCACATCGCGCAGCGCGTGACCGCCCTGCTGCCCGACGAGCATCAGGTGGCACTCGATGACGGCAGCCGCGTGGCCTATGATTACCTGGTGGTGGCCTCTGGCATCCAGATCGACTGGAACGCCATCGACGGTCTGGCCGATGCGCTGGGCAAACAAGGGGTGACCAGCAATTATCGTTATGACCTGGCCCCTTACACCTGGAAACTGGTCAGCCAGTTCCAGGGCGGCACGGCGATCTTCACGCAGCCGGCCGGCGCAGTGAAATGCCCAGGTGCACCGCAAAAGGCCCTGTACCTGGCCGCCGACCATTTCCGTCGCCGCGGGGTCAAGGCCGACAGTCTGCAGTTCCGCACGGCCGGCGCTGCGGTCTTCGGGGTGCCTTTCTACGCCCAGGCGCTGGACAAGGTGATGGCATCCTATGGGGCCCAGCCGCATTTCGGCCAGAATCTGGTCCAGGTGCGCGGCGAGGAAAAAATCGCCGTCTTTGAATCCGTGGTGGACGGTGAAAAGGTGCGCGAAGAACTGCACTATGACCTGCTGCACGTCGTGCCACCGCAAAGCGCTCCTGATTTCATTCGCCACAGTCCGCTGGCCGATGCTGGCGGCTGGCTGGAAGTGGACCGGCACACGCTGCGCCACACACGCTATCCCAACGTGTTCGGCCTGGGGGACTGCACCTCGACGCCCAACAGCAAGACGGCCGCAGCAATCAAAAGTCAGGCCCCGGTGTTGACGCTCAATCTGCTGAGTGCCTTGCGGGGTGCGGGCAATATTGAAAGCTACGACGGCTATGCCGCCTGCCCGCTGACGACTTCACGCGGCAAAGTCATGCTGGCCGAATTCACCTACGGCGGCACGATCACGCCCAGCTTTCCCTTTGATCCGCGCGTTCCGCGACGCTTCTATTGGTGGCTCAAGCGCAGTTTCATGCCCTGGTTCTATTGGAATATCCTGCTGAAAGGTCGCGGCCTGCCT
>Ga0265295_1003265_pt1 | contig 24017 bp, 20 predicted proteins | sample Munlansysbiofilm_FD_192503 | JGI IMG/M metagenome (GOLD analysis project Ga0265295, IMG submission 192503) | Leachate microbial communities from a municipal landfill in Southern Ontario, Canada - Methane capture system biofilm | ecosystem: Engineered > Solid waste > Landfill > Unclassified ...
CTTCTCCTTGTCTTATAGTTTTTGGTTTAAACCATCAAAACAATGAGTGGGATTGGGCTCAACCTTTTTCTTTCGAATAAGCAATTTGGACTCCTCAATTTACACCAACCTTTGAGACACTACCTGGGAATATGAAGACTACACAAGAGCTTCAGACCATAAAAGGAGAGAGTTCATGACAGCAATTCAGTTTTTTGCTTTTAGCATTCCACTATTTATTGCACCCATCGTTTGGGGGATTTATGCTTCTATAGCAATACGTCGCAAGGTGAAGATCCACAATCTGGAGACCTGGAAAAAGGCCAGCATCGAAAGCAATATCACCCAAAGTGAATTCATCGTGCGCGTTCAACAGCTCTGTGCAGGCAAGGGATACTTCCTGCTCGATATCATTCAGTCAGATGATTCGGTAAAAGCGGTGATCAAAGAAGCCCCAACTGTGTTGTGGGGTTTTGGCCAATTCTATTGTATCGAATACAAAGCCATCGAAAAACCCAAAGTAACTGTGTATGTGAGAAGTGGAGTTTTCAAAGGGGCTATCAACAAATCTGCCTTCCGCAATGCTGTGAACGCATTTGCAAAGCTGGATTGAGCAGAGGATTGTAACGCTTTAATCCCCTTTATCTTTGAAGTTATATATGGGTTTTAATGTTTCTATAACCTCTATAGTATCTTCAAGTTCTGCTATCACCCTTTTAGAATTCTTATACGCCATAGGTGCTTCATCTATGGTATTTCTATTCACGCAAGTCGTATAGATCCCTTTCATACTGGCTTGAAATTCCTGCATATTAATCACCTTTCGTGCTTTATTGCGGGACATGATTCTGCCAGCACCATGGGCAGAAGAGTAATTCCAATCAGCATTTCCTTTTCCCACTGCAATAATGCTTCCAAAAGCCATATTCATGGGTATGATAACTTGTCTGTGAAGCTCAGCATTTATGGCCCCTTTCCGCAGAATCATATCCTGGTCTATATAATTATGCACAGTAGAAAACTCTCCTAATACCTCCCAATTCATGCCTCTTTTGATGGAATCCGCGATAGCTCCCCGATTGATTCTGGCATATTCCTGAGCAATCCGCATATCTCTTAAATAATCTTGCATCAAGTCGCCTTCCAGATAGCAATGCTCTTTCTTGAGATCCAGCCCCAGATCATCACAATAAATCTGAGCAAGTTTTTGATAATATTCTGCTATCTCCAAGCCGAACTTTCTACTCCCCGTATGGATAGATAATGTATATTGACCATTCTTTCTTTTACTCAATTCGATAAAATGATTACCTCCTCCTAAAGTCCCAATAGAGTGTTCAGCCCTGGTCACATCTACTCTGTCTTGCATTTCATAGATCTGTTTGGGGAGATGATTTGTATTACTGTGCTTAATTTTTCTGATTTTAAATCCGGAAGGCACATTGTGTCTGATGACTTCATCCAATTGTTCCAGGTTTATCTTATCTTTTCCTAAATGATTGACTAACAGCCCACAACCTATATCTACTCCTATATAATATGGCACTACTTTATCTCTGATAATCATGGTAGTTCCTATTACACAGCCTTTTCCGGCATGAGCATCCGGCATAATTTTTATGTTCGCTCCTCTGCCCGCGGGAGCATCTGCCATCTCCATAATTTGGCGAGTAGTCTCCTGATCCAAGCTGTCTGTAAATACTCTGACAATTTCTTCTTTGGGGGTAACGAGGTCTATATACATTCTTTCTCCTATCAATTGGGGCAGAGAACCAGCTTTGCCCTATTTGGTATTATTGGCGGGAATCGAACCCGCACGATACTTGCTATCAAGGGATCTTAAGTCCCTTGTGTCTCTTATATGCCACCACAACAGCTAATCTAGCATCCGATGTTCATAAAAGACTCTTATAGGATAACTAAAGGCATAAGTCTGTCAAGAACTATAATTAATGTATACTCCCTATCCAGGCTAACCTACCCCATTTGTTGTCGTGGAGATGACGTGGAGATGTCGTGGGAAAAATCCTCTTATCTCCACGATATCTCTAGCACAAGCTATACAGGAAGACCCCTGCAATTAACGGGATGGGAAGGCTGAATAAAAAACCAAAATCAGGTTCGACAAAATAATGGGGGAGTGCCTGCAATGATGGGACTTGACAGAGTCTTGGCTGATTAGCTTGAATAGCTACTGTGGTGGTAGTCAGGTGGATAAATAGAGCTTTGACATCCAGGGCTTTGATCTCTGGAAGATCAATTGTCAGGTGCTTAGATTACTGCCGAGAGCCAATCCCGATTTCGGGAGCTATCCTCAGCGCGTTTAAAAGCCTTGTTATATTTAGCGCGCCGTTCATCAAAGCGGGTGATGCTTTGTTTCAAGGATATGCTCCAGCGGTCGCGGTTTAAAGTGATGTCTTCCTGGTATCTATTCAGGAGGCTGCCAGCGTGGGAGATGAAATCCACAAAGGGATATTCTTCCACCCAAAAGAGCAAGAGATGGGTGATATCCACTTCAGGAAAGTCGTATCTGCTATCGCTGAAATCGATGAAGTAGTATTTACTGCCTGCCAGGAGGATGTTTTGCGGTTGATTATCGATATGGCAGAGGCATTTCCCGGCTTTGAAAGTAAAGGCGTGAAAGGCTGCCAGGGCTCCACCCAGCTCTTGCGCTGAGAAATTTGGCTGATCCAGATAGGCTTGACCTTTTATACGTTTAGCTGAAATATAGTAGAGCTTTTGACCCATAATCTCAGTTTCGCCGGCAGAGAGCAGATCCGGCACATGAGGCGGGACCAGATGATAGACCCTTAGCTCCCGATCAAAAAGCTCTTTATCGGTGAAGAGCTTTGATACAACATTGGGATAGGTAATCAGAGTCGGGATTTCCGGGATCAATCCAAGGAAATCCTTTCGATGCGGTTTTGTTTCAGCATGGGTACGATGAGTTCATTGCCGGGCAGGTGATAATAGATATCTGCCGCGCCTTCATAGCCTTTCAGATTTGTGATGAATCTGTTTTGTTCCTGAGGGATTTCGATAATCATACTTTCGGCCCAGGAGCTAAAATAGATGCGTCCCAGATCGTCGATGGCGATTCCGTCCAACTGTGAATAAATGGTATCCATGAAGATGCTCGTCTCTTTGCTGCGCACGTCGATGCTGAGGATGGGGGAGCGGGCGCTGTTATTTACCACAAACATTTGCCAGCGGGGACGATCGTAAACGATGCCATTGGGCTTGTCCAAGAGGGGGCTGATGATCTTTTCCTGGGTTTTGGTGACGGGATCATAGACATAGACGCAATCTCCGAGGGTATCGGTGATGTAAAGCAGGCCATGTTCGGTGAGCGCGAGATCGTTCAGACCCGCGGCTCCTTCGATAAGGTAGGTATCGATGATGCTGGCATTGGCCACATCCACCACCTGAATTTGGGTGGGCTCTGTGACATACAATTTCCCATCAGCCAGGAAGATGCCCTTGGGACTCTTGAAAGCTCCGGGCATATATGCACTCAGCTTGCCATCATTGTCCATGGCCACGATGCTGCCACTACCCACGTTTGAGATCAAGAATCTTGCTCCGATGGGGTCGTATGTGACACTTTCAGGCTTGTTCAGGCGTAGGCCGGTGCGGCCCAGAGCCCAAAACAGCAGAGCTGTCACGATGAACAGAGCCAGTATAATGAGGATGATTTTCTTCATTTTAATTCCTTTGGTCCCAGGTGCTGCCTGTGGGCCCATCTTTTATTTCTATGCCTAGAGCTTTGAGGTCGTCGCGGATTTGATCAGATTTTGCCCAGTTTTTCTCTGCTCTGGCCTGGGTTCGGTAGCTTAGCATCAGCTCAATCAGAGCTTTGGATAGATCAGGCATCTGTTTGCTCAGCCTGGTCTCGGGATGCTGGAAAAAGCCTAAGACTTTGCCCAGTTTCAGGAGCATGCGAGCTGCATCCAGGCGGTTTTCTGCGCTGGATTCACTGTTTTTGGCCAGACGCGTCAAATCAAAGAGGATGGCAATGGCCCGGGCGGTATTAAAATCATCATCCATACAGCTACGAAAATCTTCTTCAAGGCGCAGGCATTCAGGGCAGCGGATCTCTTTCACGTTCAGACTGTCCAGCTCAAAGGCCTCCAGAGCTTTATAAAAATTATCCACCGCTTTATCGCTTTCCACGATCAGTTCGCGGGTAAAATCTATGGGTGAGCGGTAGTGTTTGGAAAGGAAGAAAAAGCGAATGGCCTCGGCATCGTATTCGTCCAGGATATCGCGCGCCGTAAAGAAATTCTTCAGGCTTTTGCTCATCTTTTCGCCATCGATATTCAGAAAGCCATTGTGCATCCAATAGCGAGCCAAGGGTTTGCCTGAGAGGGCCATGGCCTGGGCATTCTCGTTTTCATGATGCGGAAAGACCAGATCGATGCCACCGCCATGGATATCAAAGCTTTCGCCAAGATAGTTCTGGCTCATGACTACGCATTCCGTGTGCCAACCGGGCCGTCCATCTCCCCAAGGGCTGGACCAGAAAGGCTCGTTGGGCTTGCTGGCTTTCCATAAGGTAAAGTCTGCCGGGTGGCGTTTGCTCATGTTTTCGGCAACTCTGGCGCCGGTCTTCTGTTCGTCGATCTTTTTGCCGGAAAGCTGTCCATATTCGGGCAGGGAAGTGGTGGCGAAATAGACATCACCATCCACCTCATAAGCGTGGTTCGTATCCACCAGCTTTTTGATCAAAGCGATAATCTCTGGCATCACCTGTGTAGCCCGGGGCTGATGAGTAGGCGCTCCTATGCCGAGGTGGGCACAGTCTTCCAAAAAGGCGGCGGCATATTTCTGCGCGACCTCTTGAAAGTCCTGATTTTCCTCAGTGGCCTGTTCGATGATCTTGTCGTCGATATCGGTGATGTTTTGCACGTAAGTCACTTTATAGCCTATGTATTCAAAATACCGGCGCACGACATCAAAAAAGAGGAAGGCGCGGGCGTTTCCGATGTGAAAGTAGTTATATACAGTGGGGCCGCAGGCATAGAGCCTGAGCTGGTCTTCTTGGAGTGGGACAAATTCTTCTTTCGTTCTGCTTCTTGTATTATACAGCTTCATGTATGCTCCGTGAATTTATTTGTAGATTACCAGGCGTTCGCGCTTTTCGATGCTTTTGCCATCCTGGGTTTTGGCGCGGACGCGGATAAAATAGGTGTTATTGGCCAGGCTTGCTCCAAATTCATCTCTGCCATCAAAGGGAATCTGATTGAAACCTTGCTGGGCATGGCTCTTGATCCTGCGAATGCGTTTGCCGCTCATGGTAAAGACGTCCAGGGTGAGCTCAGAGGGCTCAGAAATAATGAAGGTGATCTGCGCTTCATTCTTCATGGGATTGGGATAGATGAGCAGGTTTTCCATGGAAATGGGGCCAGTTTTTTTGGCGACAAAATGCACCTCTGCCACCTGGGGCAGGTTCTGATTGTCAAAAGCGATGAGCTGGATTCTGTGCGAACCTTCGCTGAGCTTGGGCAATTGATAGACCAAAGTGCCACTGGTGTGGCAATCCATATCATATTCAAAATACTGGGTGACAGAAATGGGATTTAGAGAATTATCCAAGACCAAAAGTATGTTGTGTCCGGCACTGCTGGTCAGATTGATGCCATTATCATCCGAGATTTTGGCATAGAGTAGGGGAGATGTGCTTACCGTGTCACCATCCCTAAAATCATAAGAGCCCAGATAGATAGAGATTTCAGGGGCAGATTCATTGGGAGGGGAATCAGGTAAAATCTCGCTGGAAAGAGGCATAGGATAATAGTAAGTAATGTAATCCTTTGCACTTGCTTCATCCCAAAGATAGCTAAGCACGAGGCCGGTATTACCGGTGATGATGTCATCCGGCACAAAGAAGGCTGCGGAAAAATCTGAATCTTCCACTGTGACCGATCCTCTGAAGATCTGCGGTCCCCTTTGGCTCACGTCGTAAACATGAATCCGATGGATGCGGCTGCTGTCATAAGCCATAAATTGGGCTTTACCATTTAGCCCCTTCTGGCCAAAGCTACCTTGAAATTGGGCATTTTGCCGGGGATGGAGCGTAGTGTTTTCAAAAGTTTGATTTACCAGATTTAGGGATTCTACCCTCGTTGGAGGTGTGATATGCAGATAGGGATCTCCCAGGATAGCATAGACCTCGTCGTTCGTGCCAGCGCTGGTATAACGGAATTTTGCATCTATCAGGGCTTCTCCCAAGGGAAGCCGGCGATTGATCATATTTGGCACAAAAAGTCTCATCAGCGCATGATTTGGGGTGGGAAAGCTCAAGCGTGTGGCAGCCACAGAGGCGATGGCTCCGACGTTATTCATCGTCACCGTTTTTTGTCCCAGACTCTCATAAGCCCAATGGTCATAGGCGCTTACTTCGCAGGAAGCGGCGATGAAAAGAGGCAGGGTATCACTATTGTGCAAACGTCCCAGATCTGTGGAGACATTGAAGTAATCTTGCATACCGAGGATGTCAAAAGAACCATGGCCTATGTAATACCACAAGAGTTTGCCGCTATTGATCTCATCGATCAAGGCATCGCGCACCTTGGGCTTGTTCAAAAACTCATCGAAGTCATATTCGGCGGCAAAGATTTTGGTTTGCAAGACAGATGGATTCAGCATAGCGGAAAGCTTCTGCATATCTTCCGTATGTTGCCAGTCTGCATTGTTAGTCCCATTTACATTGTCATCTGCGAGAAGCACTACCTGATTGCGCCACAACCCGGGAGTGGGATTTTGGGTGTAATTTTGGAAATTGGAAAGCATGTTTGTGAGCTCGCTGGTTTTTGCTACAGGGTATCTACCTACCACGATATCAGGGTAATCGTCATTCGTGAGCATAGCATAATAATCGTCTGAACAAGCGTCAGTTACGGGGTTTTGGTAAACCATGATTTTGTTCTTGCTTTGGGCCATGCCAGAATAATCACGCCAGTCCATCGTGCCCAGCCCCACCAAAGTAAGCCCCCGCAGAGCAGGAGAAGGGGCATTGTAATAGACATACTTCATGTATTGGCGGATAGCTCCGGGATCCGGATTCCCACCATTGAACTGGTTTATAATATCTTGTTGGAGAACCACTTTGGTATGGTAACCCCAGTTTTGCTGGTACATATCTGCCAAGAGGTTTGCCTGATCCAGGAATTCGGGGCAAGTGACGATCACGCTTTCGATGGGGCCTGAGATCAGGCTCAAATCCACAGGGTTCAGCTTTTGAAACGAGACAGGGCTGAAGTATTCATTTGGCTTTGAGATCAAGAACTGTGTCGAGGGTCCTCCGGTGGAAGAAAAAGTGAATCCATCATAAGTCATCGTGATGGGAAGCTGGCTGATCAGGCTGGAACTGCTTCTCTTGAAAACTTTCACATCGGTGGCAGAGCCACTGAAGTCATATTTTACACCCTGTCCCTGCAGGGACATATAGGCATTGGCGACGTATTGCTGGTTCGTCTTGACCAGTTTTTGGGAGTACGTAACCCGATAGAAGTCAAAAAAGAGGTTGGCGAGAGTGTTTATTCGGTTTACCCGGATGGTTATACGGTTGTTACCACTTTGGAAGGCAGAGGTTTCTTTCCTGAAATTGAACATAACAGTACTGGGCCATGTGTGGACATTGGGATCCAGATTTGTGCTGGGAATGATCACGCCATTGACAAACACGCTGATACTATGAGTGAGCGAAGAGCGGACATTTTCCTGTTGAATGCGAAATTCCAGAAGCTGGCTTTCACGGGGGTCAAGGTCCACGAGATTGACATCAAAAGTATAGTCGATAGTGGAGGTACCAAACATCCGGGTCATAAACCAGGCATAACCTTCCTGTTCACGGCGATGCCTTTCTTCTTCCACATGAACCACTTGCCGGTGATAGTCGATTTCGCTATCTACATTTGGCAGGCTATTTTCCAGCGGAATGCGCTGTGGCGGCTGCTCAAAATCTCCAGCAAAGGTGAGCCAATAGACAGCGTTATGAGAATATGGATTGTGATAGACTCTTTCCGTAGTTCGGGGCGAGATGTAATCGATTCGATTCAAGTCTGCATTGATGTCATAGCCAGTACGGTCTGAGCCATAAAATAGTATATAGTCTGAGGCATCAAAACTGCCGTCTCCTTCGCCAATCACCTGAATGGGAACCTCGGTGAATTCTTCGCCAGCATAGGATGCACCAGAATCAATAAGTGGTAAAACCTTGCCAAAGGTGCTGAAGATGCGGAAGCTGCGCGGGTCGATCTCAGAGACGGGGAATCCTGTAAGCTGAGAAGGATTGATGCGATACATGCCGGCTTTGTCGGTTTCGATCTTCATCCACCAGGGAGAGCTGGAAAAATCGGCATAATTGACCTGACTGCGCTGAACTGAATACCAGGACTGGGCATCCTCTGGGTTTAGCAATTGCTGCAGCACGCTGGTGGCTATGGGGTCGTCCCGTCTGGGACTTTTGGCATCTATATTGCCTTGGAGAGTGATCTGTATTCTGGCAGAAGTCACCAAATCCAGAGTCTTATCGCCATCATAACGAAAGGGCCTGAGCACAAAAGGCACAAAGGGATGCCCGCGGAAAAGCCTGGGCTCAAGTCTTTGGATGAGGTCTTTATCAGCAGTGCGATAGAGCTCTTCATTGGCCTCATATTCATAGTCTGAAATGCCATCCAACCTGATAATGCGGGGGACAGGGATGAGCCGATTAGGCAAAGTGAGGCGGGTCTCAGTGCTGGAAATCAGAGAGTATGTGGCATTTCCATTGGGGGGAATCCCGATCTTGAACTCGAGCTCTGGCAGGGAGGGTTGACCTGGCACTTGTGGATATCCGGCTTCATTCATCATAATGCTGGAAAAGCCCTGCTGTTCCAAAATGTCGTAGTCATCAAGGCTAAAATCCACGATCAGATTGCGGCCTGTGCGCTCGATCACTGTAAACTTGGCCAGAGCAATGCCGCAGGCCAGCAGCATGATGGCGATTATCGTGAGGCGCTTCATCGTTCTTTCTTGGGGGTAAATATCTTCTCCAGTGAATATATCAGCAGGTAGAATATCCCTGTAAAGATGAATATTCCCAGCATGCCCTGGCCCATAATCCAGAGCGATTCTTGCACGACATCTAATCTTGTAAGCATCATGTATAACATCATTTTACCTCTCATACTTGCTAAGGTTTTCCGCTGGACATTGTCTTGCGGTAAAACTGTTTGATCTCAAAAGGACTGTAATTCTATCTGACAATTTAGTCAGAAACTGCGAAAATTCAAGTGAAGTTTTCTTTTCCCCTGCTTTTAGAGCGTGGAGGCCAGGCCTAACGCCATGCACAACATCTTGGTCTCACCGTCATCGGCTCTGGAGGGGATCAAAATAGGTGCTTTGGTGCCCATTACTATGTGGGCTACGCGGTATTTACAATAGTAGGTGAGCATCTTGCCATAGATGTTTCCAGCTTCAATATTGGGCACGATCATGATATCTGCAGCGCCTCCCACGGGGCTGGTAATACCTTTGAGCTGGGCGGCCACAATATCCACCGCGTTATCAAAAGCCAAGGGGCCTTCGATGATGCAGCCCGAAATCTGTCTGCGTTCATTCATCTTGGCGATCAAGGCGGCATCCATGGTTGCTGGCATCTTGGGATTCACCACTTCCACTGCTGATAGGATCGCTACTTTGGGATTGGGATTCCCCAGAGAGTGGGCTACCTGCACCGCGTTTTTGATGATGGCGATCTTTTCCTTCAGTTCGGGCAGGATGTTTATGCCGCCGTCACTCATCAGCTTGATCCCATCCGGATGCTCATAGGCCAATACATCCGAGATCACCTCGCTGATGCGCAGGCCTTTTTCTTTGTCCAATACTGCTCTGAGGAGCATAGAAGTATCGGTTTTTCCCTTTAGAATCAGATCGCCTTTGCCCTGATTGATCAGCTCCACTGCCTTTACAGCTGCGGCTGTCAGATCAGCTCCGGTATCCACGATCTCAAAGCTGTGGGCATATTCCGGGGACATCTTATTGAGTAATTCCTGGATGGCTTTTGCGTCTCCCACCAGGATACTCTCTGCCAGGCCTTCTTTCTTGGCCAGGATCGCTGCGTCCAATACACTTTCGGTTTGGGCTGCGGCGATTATTGCTGTGCCTCTCTTGCCCTCTTTTACTCTTGCGATCAGTTCATCAAAATTCTTTATCATAGCCTGGGCTCCTTATCTGGTTTAATAGTCGTAGTGTTCAATAAATTCATCAACAAAGGCGTCTTCCTCTGGCTTCATCTCAACCAGAATCTTCTTGAGAGCCTCTTTTTGGATTTGGCGTACTCTTTCCCGGGAGAGCCCCATTACTTCAGCGATCTGGGCAAAGTTTTTGGTTTCATGCTTGTCGTTCAGGCCAAAGTAGTTGCGTATGATCTCAGCTTCCCTATTTTCCAGCTTGTCTATGGCCTTGTGGATGCGTTTGTTGAGGCGTTCCTGCTCATAGAACTGTTGTGGATCGAGGGCATCCTTATCTTGCATGAGATCGCGGGTGGTAAAATCCTGAAAATCGTTGCCTTGGAGCACTTCATCATAGGAGGAAGTATTCGGAATCTGGCTTTTGATGAGCGTAATTGACTTTTCGGTGATATTAAGACGGTCTGCGATCTCCTCGGTGCTGGCTTTACGGCCGGTTTCCGTATAGACGCGCTCTTTGGTAGCTTTGATCCTGTGTGCGGTGCTGGATTTTCCTAAAGGCACGCGAATGAGTGAAGACTTTTCGGAAACAGCCAGCGTAATGCGCTGTTTGATCCACCAAATGGCGTAGGAAATAAGCTTGATATCCTTGTCTGGATCAAACTTTTCAATGGCTTTGATGAGGCCGATATTGCCTTCGCTGATCAGCTCAGATAGGGAAAGGCCTCTATTTTGATAGCGGGCAGCGATCTTGACTACAAACTTGAGATTGGCCTGAATCAGCTGATTCATGGCGTCGGCATCTCCAGCTCTGGCTTTGGTGCCCAGTTCATGCTCCTCTTGACGAGAAAGCGGCTTAAAGGTCGAGATATCTTTCAGATAGCTCTGCAGCGCCTTATCGGCAAAAACACTTTCTTTCCTCATTCCTCTTGGCATAAATGTCCCCTTAATCTAAAGGTAGTACCTTACGAGGGTTAATAGCCTTACCCTTGATCCGGTATTCAAAATGCAGATGAGACCCGGAGGCATTCCCAGTGGAGCCTACCATGGCTATTTGCTGTGCTTTCTCCACTTTGTCGCCCACTTTCACCAGATTCTTCTCGTTGTGGGCATACACAGTCATCACAAAATCCGGATGTTCCAAAACCACCACATTTCCATAAGCTCCCTGTACTCCGGAATATACTACAGTGCCATCCAACACTGCATAGATGGGAGTGCCATGTTTTGCCCCGATATCGATGCCTTTGTGAGGTTTGCCATTACGCAGCCCATATTCGGAAAGTACTTTGCCCACCACGGGAAGTGCCAGATCGCTGCGGATCCTGTCCTTCTTGAGCAGTTCCTCTTCGGTAAGGCGGTCCATAGTGGCCTGATCCACCGGTCTGGGACTTCCGGCTATATATATCTTTTGTCCTACGTTCAGGCTATTTGAGGTCAGAGAATTAATGCGTTTTAGCTCATCTACTGTGGTGTCGTTGTCTTTGGCAATACGGAACAAGGTGTCTTTAGGCTGCACGATATATACTTTTTCAATCACCACGGTCTTTTCTTCTGGCTCATCGATTGGGGCAGAGATAGTGAGTTGATCTGAACTGACAGGAGCTTCCTGCGGAACTACAGTAGTAGCAGCGGTAGAGAAAGGGTCTTTGATGATCACGCGCTGTCCAGGATAGATGGATACACCGGCATCGGCAAAGTCATTCCACAGGAGTAGGTCATTCATAGTGATATTGTACGTTTTGGAAATGCGGTATAGATTATCTCCCCGCTGGATCTCATAAAAGAAATCTGCCGATAGGGAAGAGCGCTGGATTCGCGGAGTAGGCCTTTCCGGGCTGATTTGAGTGCTGGGTACAGCGGGAGTACTTTGTACAGCTGGAGGACTCGGTACGGCTGGAGTAGGGCTTGGCACAACTGGTGCGGGGCTCTGCGGCTTCGGTTTCGCTTTTACTTTTAGCTTCTGACCGATAGATAGGTTTATATCGCTCAGGTTATTTAATTCCTGGATTTCTTTTGCAGTCATATTATATACGCGGCCAAGGGCATAAAGGGTATCTCCCTTTTTCACCACGTGTGTTTGCGTTTGAGCCCATGCCATATGTGGTAATAAGGTCAGTAGCAGCATGAGCCAGATATATCTATATAATTTCAAAATCTTTATACTCTTTGGGCTTATCTATTAGTTCTGTGTTTAAGGTATCCACACGAGAGAATACATTGCCGCGGCGCAAAAGTTCACAGTAAACGTCCATGAGACCGTCTTCTGCATCCGCAACTATGCGCACTGAGCCATCCGGATGGTTCCGGACATAGCCTCTAAGACCAAGTCTCAGAGCGTGTTTTCTCGCTAAATAGCGAAAGCCAACGCCTTGTACGCGTCCTTGTAATATTATCTCCCATTGTGGCATATTAACTCTCTTCAAGCTTTTGAATCTTTCTATTTGAGGTAGTGATATTTGTCAAGGATTCGTTTTTTCGGACTCAATGGGAACGAGCTTACCATGATTGATAGATTGTCTATATCAATCATGCCTTGGTGATATAGATCAGCAAGCAATCTTTGGAGCCCTTTTTTGCATATAATCATAGGAATTAAGCAGCGAAACAGAGCTGAAGCTAAAATTCAGGCTTCAGTTCCCGCAGCATAAGATCACGCATTGCCAGATGTGGGTTTTTGCCATTGTACAAAATCTCGTAAACCTGGTTCACGATGGGCATATCTATGCCCAGTCTTTGAGCCAGTTGATACACGCTACGGGTGGTCTCCACTCCTTCTGCAACCATTTTCATGGTGGACTGAATTTCCGCTAAGCTTTTCCCCTGGCCAATCTGAAAGCCCACAAAGCGATTACGGCTATGAGGGCTGATGGCTGTGGTGATCAAATCCCCGATCCCAGATAGTCCTAAGAAAGTCTCTGGCCAGGCCTGCATAGCTTCGCCAAAACGGCTGATTTCCACGATACCCCGCGTGAGCAGCGCTCCCATGGTGTTATCTCCAAATCCCAGGCCGCTGATGATTCCTGCGGCGATGGCGATGATGTTTTTTACCGCTCCGCCGATCTCCACTCCGGTGATATCCAGACTGCGATAGGCGCGGAAATACTCATTTGAAAATACTTCTTGCAACCAGATCAAGAGCTGTTCATCGCTTCCAGCGATTACCACTGTGGTAGGGAGTCCGCGCGCCACCTCTTCAGCATGACTGGGCCCGGAAAGCACGCAAATCTTGTGATGGATAGCTGGGGGCAGTTCTTCTTCAAGGATCTTATCGATGGTTTTAAGGGTTTTTTGTTCGATTCCTTTCGCCACATTGAGAATTGCCTTGAGCTTTGCAGAGAACCAGATTTTGTTTGCGAGAGCGGGCTCAATGCTTTGCAGAGTAGAGCGGATGAATTGAGAGGGAGTGGCCAGCAGGATCAGATCGCTTTGGTACTCTGCCACTTCGGCAAAGGAATCTGTAAAGCTTACTGCATCAGGCAGGATAAGATCTTTTAAGAGGACGGGATTGCCGTGATTTTGCCTTAGGCTACTCAGGAATTCAGAATTAAATTCCCAGACCAGGACTTCATGCTGGTTTTCCGCCAGCAATTTTGCCAGGGCCAGTCCCCATCCGCCGCCACCGATGATGGACACTCTCATTGCTTGATCTTTTCACAAAACTTGCAGAGATCCTCGTCACTTTCGTCATCGTCAAAATCTTCGTCATCCTCTTCATCGTCCACCCAATCGGGGCAAAAGAGCATGTCTTCCTGAAAGTCCCATCCATCCACATTGGCCAGACCAAAACGTTCCAAAGTCTCTTCTTCCCAAAAGGAATAGTGGCAGACCCCTTCCAGGTTCGCCCATACCAATACGGGGTTTTTATAATGTCTGATTTCAACCTTATGGTTTTCTACCAGGTCGAGAAACTCTCTAATCTTCTTCTTGTCTTTTTCGGCTCTAAAATCCATGATTACCTCACTTCTTAGAATCTGTAATTCACCGCAGCCGAGAGGCGATTTTCGCTGAATTCCTTCAGACGAAGCACACTCGCGTTAGGTGACTCTACATTCCTGAAGTTGTGCAAGTAGTCAAGAGATAATTTCCAATTTGGGTGTAAATTTAGCTCTAAACCGGCTTTAGTATTGTAAATACGGTAGGTCCGAGCGCCGTACCAGGCATTGTTTCCCTGATAGTAGCGGTCTTCTTTAGTGAGTTCCAGATAAGGATGCCAGCTTTGTTTTTTTGTGCTTTCGCCGCTCAGGGGCATGGGCTTTAGTCTCAGCACCCCACGATAAATATTGCTCTCGTAACTGCCATCATTTGCAGCAAGGTCTTTGTAACCGGTATTATCAAAGTTACGATAGCTGTATGAACCCTGCAGGGAAAAGGAGGGGAAGCTATAGCGAGCACCGAGTTCTGTGGTGAGGCGGCTGCCATCTGCTTCGGTGAAATACTGGTTGTAATACAGATCTTCATAGCGGATATTGCTGAAGGTTGTGAGCTTTTTGATGGGTCTCACCACCAGTTCCGCCCGGTACAAATTGCGTTCGTAGCTGTATTTCTCGTTTTCGCCTGTGCCATCGCTATCTGTAAAATGTCTGTAATAAGTATAGGGATAGTAGCCGTATAAAGCGCTCAGGCTCCAATAGTGACGGTCCACCCGCATGCGAAACATCGCATCGTGCCGCTCTTTTTCGGTATTGCTCAGATTTTGGCTGATCTTGCCAGTTACCGAAGGTGTAAAAGTCCACCAGCGATAGTGGATCGGGTAGCTCAGATCAAGGCGCAGGGCCAGCTGCAGATCATCCGTAGTGTTAACGAAATCCAGCTTGGGATCGTCGTTTTTCCAGCGAGCCATATCATAATCTGAAAGCTGAAATACGTTGTCAGTATATTCAGCCGCCAGGCCGATTTCTGCTTCAATCTGAGCATGGGCATGTCCCAGACCGATCAGAAAAACTGTGATGCACAAGATAATCGGCCGGAAGTTTCTGCGGCGTCCCAAGGTTCTGGGGCTGGTTATCTTCTTGCTATCTTCGTTTTTCGAGTCGTTCTGCTGATCGGGATAGACTTCCCGGGTAGATTCTTTGTCTAATTTCAAATCTTCGGTCAGAGTCATATCATTTCCTTATTTTTTGATAAAAACGGGGCGCGCCATAAACATATGGTCTGTATCTGCCCGAAATTCATAATTACTGCTATTTGCATTCTCAGGAAGTTCGATCTTTTTGCTAATGGTGAGATGGCGAACACCCTGGGCGTTGAATTTGGTAGTTCTGGCCAGGCTGAATTCATAGCTTTCCACCTTTTCACCATTGTGATAAAGGCTAAAAGAAGGCAAGCTGCGATCTGTGAGTCTGGCCCGCAGATAGACCACACAGTCCCGGCTGTTATTCAAAGTGAATTTGAAGGGCTGGGCCTGATTGAAGCTATAATACTCAGAGCTGCTTCCATTGTGCGTGAGATCGATCATCCCGGCATGAGCTGTGATCTGGCGGCTGGGTTTGCGCAACGTCTTGGGTTTGGGCTTGGGTTTGTACATCTCAAAGGCCCGCATATAGATGCTGCGCTGGAAGCAGAGCACTTCAAGGGATTTTGTGCCGGCAGGTACGTCAAATTCAAGATCTTCATATAAGTAATAGCCGTTTTTAAACTCTTTCAAAGTGAGATTGTAGGGGGTTTCCACTTTATTGATTACGATGATTATACTGGGTTTACGCAGTTTTTCAATGCCAAAGCTGCGCAATTGGATTCTCTGGACATCTTCGGTTTTAAGGGTCATGCTTTTTTCTGGCAGGCTGCGATAGTACCAGTGGCTTGCTTCTTCTGTCTTGCGAATTCTACGGCTTCCAGGATTCTCAAAATCCATGATTCTGGTGCGATAATTTTGTGCGAAAGACAGGCTGGCTATCAGGCCGAACAGGATCATTATAATATGTTTTTTATTCATTAGACTAATCGTCTCCTATAAATCTTCTTCGGTATCCACTATATTGCCCATAAACCTGCGGTCGTGACGGTCGAAGACAATCACCGCGATAATGGCAAGAATCAGGATGGCCAGACAGATGCTGGCTACAGTTACATTGTGAATGGTGGAGCTGAGGACTGTGCCTTCTCCCACCACAGGCTTTTCATCCAGGGACAGGCTAAGCTTGTATTTGTGAGCCCAACGCAGGATGCGGCGGATGTGCAGGACATTTATATTGCGCTTGGCCATCTTCATCATCACACCTTCGCGATCAAATTCGCGCTCTGCCAGCTTGGTATTCAGGCCTTCGGGAATCAGTCTGGCATTGGGCTCGCTGCCCACATTTGCCAAACCGCCACCGATATTTACGAAAAGACGGTATCTGCTATCGGCATCTATCATATTGTCATAGGCTTGCATGCGTAGATCAACGTTTTCTTCCAGGCTGCTGCCCATGATGAGGGGGACATCATTCCTGATCATTGCCTCACGCAGGGAGTTCATGCCATAATCAGAAAGTCCTACTCCTCTGTCTTCACTACCTCCGATGGAGGCATAATTTGAACCAAAGGCAAGCATCCCTTTTTCTTTGAGAATAGCTTCGATATCGAGCCAGGTGAGCTCTTCCCTATTTGCCCCATAAGAGGCGGATGAAAGCGAAACAATGATCTTAGGATCCAGTTTCATCACGGTAAGGGCGGCATACAGAGCCAGATTCACCGCAGGGTTTGAGCCGGTGATGCCTACTGCCACCTTATCACCTGCTTTGAGGTTACCAAATTCTTCCACAAAGATGGAGGCAATATTAGGATTGATAGCGGCTTGTTTTTCGGAAAGGAGACCGCGGTCTGTGGTGATGGGGGACAGCCTTTTGCCGATCAATCCGGTATGGAAAGGATCGTCTATAGGATCGATCTCGATACCCCGGGCTTCGATTTCCGCCACCAAAGTATCCAGATAACCCTGCATCAGGCTTACCGCTGCCAGCTTTTCTTCATAGTGATTTGCCTTGATTTCCACATAGCTATGTGAAGCTATTAAATACAGTATAACGGACAAGATAAAGAGCAGAATCAGTGATCTGCCACTTTTGAGATTGGGACGGTACATTTTGCGAAACATCTTAAACCTCCCCGCCAAAGACTACCATCAGCATCAGACGCACCAATACCGCAGCAATGGTCATCGTGGAAAGCGTCTTCCAAAAACCCTGACGCTCAAACCAGTTTGCGATGAGGCCAGGCACGATATAGCCGATAGAGACCATTTGGAATTGATAAATGGTGAATTCATGGATGACCATTACGCGTGACGCCCAACCCAGGATAAAGCCCACCAGGATACTCAGCACCATCCTGCGTTTGCCAAATAGCAAGGTGAATTGACTCACTATGCGGATGACTCCCCAAGTGAGCAAGCTGATGATCAGGGTGCCCAAAATCTGCATGGGTTTATCAAGGTATAACGCAATATAGCCCGGAACCACGATTCCGCCGGCGGATGCGCCCAATAATTCTGAAAAGATAAGACTGATGATTACGCCGATTCCTACAGCGGCTTGAACTACAGCATCAACCACGATCAGCTCCTTTTTTCACTTTAGGTATTCTATGTTTAAAATTTGCCACAATCTGTGCTCCATATTTTATTTCTCCGGCGATGTTTCCGATCCCCAGGACATGAGCTTCTTTGCCTGTCAGCTCCCAGACTTTCTGATACACTTTATCGGCGAGCGGCTGCCCCAGGGCAACGAGCTTTTCCCTCTTTACGCCATGGCTTAGAGCATAAGCTTCCACTTTGTCTGGAATCTCTCCGGTGAGCAGCAGGTAATCGTAATCCACCTTGGCCATGGCATCCACCAATTGTTGAGATCTGAACAGACGGTCTGCACGGGAGTTTAGTATCACAATCTTCGTTGCCTGCGCCAGCTCTGCCGTCACCATATTGATAATGTAAACGGTGGATTCAGGATCATTGGCAGCAAAGACGTTGTAAAAGTGGATCTCTTTTCCGCGGTCCGGAATGATATATTTCCTCAGGGCTCCGGGGTCTGGATTCGCTCCTTGCATGCCTTTGAGAGCTACTTCATGAGGGATGCCGGCTTCTGCACAGACGGCCAGGGCCAGCTGCACATTTTCCACATGCTCTATATAGCGGAACTTCAGCATTTCTTCCGGGCTTATTTCTATATGATCAGGTCTGCTGATCTTGCAGTTACGGGCATCAGCCACTTTTTTAAGGATCTGATATTGCGACACTTCTGAGGTGTAGCAAACCCCATTTGGAGGGATGGTATTTGCTAGACACATGGTCACGCTCTGCACCGTGCTACCCATTTGGTCCAAATGGTCCGGCCGGCTATTGGTGATCACAGAAATTGTGCTTTTGACAAACTTGCGCTCAGTAATCCATTGAAAGACGGGATTCACCGCCATGCACTCTATCACGATCGCATCTGGCTTTTCTTTGGCAGCGTGGCGGAAGATGTACTTCTGCTCGATGATGTTGGCACCTTGCAAACGGATGATGGCAGCTTCCCGCCCATCTGCCAGCACCATACGCGGCAATGTGCCAGTGATTTTGGCAATAGTCTTTAGTCCTCCCGCACGAAATCCGGCCGCGATCAAACGCGTGACGCTGGATTTTCCCCTGGTACCATTTACGTGAACGCGGATCGGGATCGAAGCCACATTCCGGTTATGTCTGCGATACTCCAAACTCCAATGTATGATTAGAAGCAGAGTCGCGATGATCAATATCGTCATTTATTTCCTCATGAGTCTCAAAATCTCTCTTTCATGTGGACGCATTAATTCAAGCATCTGAATCCACAATAAAACTGTGTGCAATATCCATTCCACTATCAGAAAAATGTAGAGAAAAAGCAGAATTAATCTGCACATTTAAACATCCAAATCCAAAAACCATAGTCAGGATAATCTCCATTTCTCGTCAAGGTATTTATTTGTCTGTGTTAACTGGCTGGATCGTACAATATACAAAATGAGTAAGGGCACGATCTATTGACCGTGCCCCAATTCTCATTTTGCTTAGGCTTTGAAGAACTAACAATCCAGAAAGTCCTTAAAGCATCCTATAGTTATTTGATCCTATTTCAGCATCATTACTTTTTTTATTACCGTATTGTTGCCAGTATCAATTCTGACAAAGTACAAGCCAGAACTCACTGAGTGCTTACCGTTATCCTTACCATCCCAGATCACTTTGTGGAAGCCTCTCATCATGTTATCATCTATCAGACTGCGTACTCTTTGTCCCCGGATATTATAGACAGTAAGGCGCACCTTGCCAGCTTCCGGTACTGAGAATGCTATCGTGGTGGATGGATTGAAGGGATTTGGATAATTGCTCAGCTCCAATTTGGTGGGAACCGGAGCGTTGTAGATTGACTCATCTTCTGATTTAGCCAATATCTTACCCCATAATTCATCCACCGTATGTTTTGCATCTTTGAGGGTGGAGATCGAGATTCCGTTTGATTGATATGACATTGTCGAATGAGCAGCCTTGCCTGAGTCGTCATAATACATATCCTGCATGGTATATGCTATATCGAGCAGACAGAGGAGCGAATCCACTTCAGTAGTGGAAAAGAGCAAAAGGTCTTCATAACCTTGTATTGCCTCAGTGTACAGGCCATCCAATCTATTAACCATGGCATATTTAGCCTGAGCACTTTTTATCAGGACACTGTCGCTGCAGGCTACCATATAGGCATCATAGATGCCGCGTAAATCATTTAACAAGTCTGGATATCCTGCATAAATGGAGTTTAGTCTTCCCAAGCTCTGCAAAGCATATAGACTATCTGGTTCATTTGTAGCTATGCTCGTATATAGTTGCCTGGCCAGTGCTTGATCTCCACTTTCTTCTGCTGCTAAGGCTTGTTTGAATACGTCATCAATTAAAGGAGAGAAAGGGGTATTGGGTTCGGTGTTAAATGGCTCAAACTCTACTCTCCACGAAGGGGGATAAATTGAGTTTCGGATCTGACGCGCATTAGTCGTTCCCCAGTAATTCTTTCTTGCCATCAGAGGCCTGATCTCCCCAGTAGAATCGTAATATAGAGAATATCCTATTCCATCGGCGTTGATATCATTGTTAGTATCGTCTATAATTGGGTAAGATTCACTTCCGATCACTATCTCCGCTCTTGACATACCATTGGATTCCGTAAAAGAGATATTACAGTCTTTTATTCTTGGCTCGGACCCTCTTGTGAGATGCATCCCCGTCCTAGTATTATGGTGTATATTGTTCATTGCAATATTGGTATTACTATTGTAAAGAAGCAAGCCATAACCATTTTGCGTTATCTCATTGTTGCTTATATACCCCAAGTTACTGGCGACATAGTTATTTGAAACATTCATGCCGTAAGTGTTTTGTCGGAGCGTATTACTCTCTACGATGAAAGAAGTTCTCGTAGCTATGTTTATTCCCTGGCCACAATTTTTGATTAAGCTATTAGTGATTATTGAAGCACCTCTGATCTGGATACCAGTCGAGGCTCTTTCGATAATAGTGTTATTACATACAAGGTTTCCAGATCTAAATGTCGTAATACCAGACCATTCTTGGGTAGAATTCCCAATATATATTGATTGTGAGACACCACCATCTATGTGTAACGATCCATAATTTTCGATTCCAACTCCTTCGGAAATTAATACCAAGCTGTTTGATCCTATATCCATACTGGCACCACCTGCAATTGTGATATTGCCAGTTATCTCAATATCTCCCTGAATATTGAGGTCAGTATAAAGCTCAGTTTGCGGGATAGTTCCCTTGGCGATTACAAGGTCGTCATTAATTAGCCCTGCTGCTTCTAAATCAGCCCAAGCATAATTGACATAGAAATAACGGTCGTCATAAGCAAGACTTTGGATCACATTGGGAATGCAACCACGCGAAATTGGGGTATCATCTACGATAGTTACTTCTTCGGGAAAGTCAATACTATATAGTAACTTAGCAGAGAAATTTTCAGGGTTAATCCCGTTTCTGATTATTTTAAACCTGGGATACTGCGAGATAGCACTGCCTATGGCCATCACAAGTTGGTTATCATGCCATTCTGAAACGTATTCCTCAACATTGCTCGCATAACCCTTAAATAATTCAATATTTCCGAAACCAGTTGGAGATAAATCTCTTATCTTCAAAGCGTCGCCATTATTGACTATCATGCTTTTAATAATGGAAAAATCGTTATTAGCTCTGATGTAGAATAGCTCTGCATCAGTAGTGAATCTTAAGCCGTTTATCATTGACCAACCTTGATTACTAACTCCAGCATAAACTTGGTTATTTACATCAATATTGGCATAGGCTACATATGCATTTGCAGATTCGACAATTGATGTTATGGGGTTTGTTCCGCTTGATGATGGAATGAGTAATGTCAAGAAACTGCTACCTGTCGAGCTTCCAGTATCTACTCGAATTCTGGAGTGTGCACGAGAAAAGATATTACCACCATTAATTCCTGCAGGCTTATTGCCAGTTGGCAAGCCTGTCGGGAATAGATCATCATCAGGATCAATTATGCCACCAATTTTTTGCCCGTCTATGCGTTTAGCACTCGTTGCAGCCAATGCTCCCATTGCTCCATATAACTTTGAACTCCCCATAGTTGCAGAAAATAACCCAGTATTGGAGTCGTAACTCATTACCGCATCGGGATTGAAATGCAATTGGTTGCGATAAGTATTGCTTTGCTCATTTAAGGCAGTAATTTTGTCATAGACAAGAATACCTTCGTTGCCTAATGTGTAGAAATTCCGAACCAATCTTGCATTTATGTCATTAACAGGTGAGGTATAGCTTGCATGTACTTCAGGTTCTTCTGGAGTCAGTTCATTATAATTGATCCTCACTTTTAGATGTCGGATATCCTGATTTGTAATCAGGTACTCCCGCTTACAATTATCTACAAGGTTGTTTCTTCCGGAATATGAAGCCCACTCTGAACCGGATAAAGGCCTTTTTAGTCTTAGAACTGTCGGTGCAGCAGGTAAGGGTGCTAAAGAAAACTGTTCAGTAACATACGATCTTTCGTTTTCAACATCCGGGTTTACGACCACCATGTTCTTTGAGTATATTGATCTACACCATTGTGTTGTTCTCCACCAACCCCCCATATCTGTGCTGTAAGAAGCTCGATACCCTGGATCAATAATAAACTGCTTATTACCATAATATAAACGATAATGTCCTTTTTCATGGCTTCTGTGAAAGTTCTCTTCTTCATATGAGTTCTCGTGATTTACATGAAGCCACAGTCTATTCTTATAGGTTGTTGATTCACAAGTTTGCCCTCCGGAAAGTGGAAGAGACAAATGAGTAAATTCTTGATTGGAGAAAACGCCACTCAAAGTTGATTGGGGTTGATAATTATCGGCAGTTACTGGATTGGAAGGGTTGTATGAATATACGATAGGGAAATTTATGGAATAATGGGCATTTTTGGTAGAAGGCCATTCACCGCCTCTTGCCTTTAATCTATATAAATACCATTTGATTTTATCTCTGCCTATGAGGTCATTAGTGTTTTGGTAATAGTATTCCATTATGCCTCTATCTATACCTCCTCTATCCCACCAATCCTCCTCAATCGTAGCAGTATAATATCCGGGTGTAAGGTTGTCCACTTCACTGTTAAACAACCTTCTTATATATTGATTATCCCAATAATTTATCTCGGAGAGTCTATTCAGTGCTGTGAAAAAAAATTGCGGGCTTGCTTTTAAGGCTTGACTGGCATACCCATAACCTCCACAATATGCTCCGCTTTTTTTCACAATATACTGCAACATACCGTTGATATCTTCTTGTATTGGAACAGAATCCATCATGTATATAACCCAATCCAGGATTGGGTCATTGCCCGGCAAGTGGCCCAATACAAGCCTGCTATATCCTAAAGAAGCGATTAACTCAAACGATCTGGCACCAAGGATATTTATCTTATCATAACCATCACCCCAGTTAATACTACCATCACCACTAGTGTTTGCCCAAAAGGGTGAATAAAACGAGCTCCATGCAGTCATGCCAATTGCGGTAGGGTTTTTAAGATAATTATATAAATACCCAGAAAGAATCTCTATGTTTTCTTGGGTATCCTGTTTCTGACCATCTGTCATTTCTTCATAAAGCATATCATATATAAAGGATACATAAGCAAGCCCATCGCTGGCATAGTAAAGTCTATTGTAATTACTAAGCGTATCAAGTGTACCATAATTATTAAGATGCAAGTTGCCTGAATCAAATGGAACACCATTACAATAGAAATATACGTTATCCGTGTTAAAGATTAACTGCACAATAGAACCCGGGTTCGCGCCACTAACTGCTTGGTTAGGAGATGTCATTGTAGTTGGCTTTATATAGACATAATTGTCACTGCTAGTGTCATTGCAGATCCCTCGTATTAGATGATCTACAATGGCTGAATCATAAACTGGTGTGTGGTATTTAATGGCGTAATACATAGCATCTTTTGCATAATCTGCTAATTGTCCATTAAAGCCCGAAATCCTTTCATCTGCAGGTTCAATTAAATCTCCCTCATCATCCCTTTGATAAAACAAATATCGATGGATTAACGGGTCTGGTGGATTAGCTGTATCAAGATTATCCCTAAGTGATTGCATCAGTGTAGCATCAATCGTTATGGTCTCATCAATGACAGAAAAAAGTGTGACTGTCATTATACATAACACCACTGTCCATAAAATTGTCTTCATGTTGTCTCCTTATTTAATATGTGTAATTTTTTTGCTCTCAACTAGCTTAGAGTTGCTGAGCAGCTTTAAGATATAGACCCCTGAGGCTAAGTTTCTCGGCATCCAGTTTGATTTGTTATCTTGTAGAGTCAG
>Ga0265295_1003266_pt1 | contig 24016 bp, 17 predicted proteins | sample Munlansysbiofilm_FD_192503 | JGI IMG/M metagenome (GOLD analysis project Ga0265295, IMG submission 192503) | Leachate microbial communities from a municipal landfill in Southern Ontario, Canada - Methane capture system biofilm | ecosystem: Engineered > Solid waste > Landfill > Unclassified ...
CCCTGGAGGAACCCCCGGCCCACGTCAAGTTCCTCTTTGCCACCACCGAGCCGCACAAGGTGCTGCCCACTATTATCTCCAGATGCCAGCGTTTTGACCTGCGCCGCATCCCCGTGCCGCTGATCGTCGAGCGCCTGCGACTTATCGCAGAAAAGGAGAATATCCATATCGAGGAGCAGGCCTTGGCAGCCATAGCCAGGGCGGCAGACGGCGGCATGCGCGACGCACAGTCCATCTTCGACCAGATGATCGCCTTCTGCGGCGGCCTGCAAGAAGGCGAGCTAATCAGCGAGCAGGATGTTATCGACGTTTTCGGCATAGCCTCGGGCAGCGAGCTGCGCGAGCTGGGCCTGGCGGCACTGGGCAATGATCTCAACCGCGCCATGCTCGTGCTGCAAAAACTCTCCGACGCCGGCAGGGACCTGGAGCGCGTCTTCGAGGACCTTATCCAGTATGTCAGAAACATCATGGTCTGCGCTCTTAGTCCGGCGGCCAAGCGTTTTCTGGAGCTGAGCAGCAGCGAGCTGGCCGACCTGGAAAAACTGGCGGCAGCGGCAGACGTGCAGCTTCTGCAAAGAATATTGCAGGGCCTGATCGCCCAGGAATGGAGCTTCCGCAGCGCCTTGAACAAAAGGGTCTATCTGGAAGTGCTGCTCTGTCGCGTCATTAGCGAGGCGCACAGCGTGCAGATTGACGAAATCATGACCAGGCTCAATGTGATGAGCGGCCTGCTGCCCGCCGAACAAGCACCGCCGCCAAGAGCGCAGATACAACTGCCGCCAATTTCGCCTGAATTCCTGACAGCGCCGGACAGCCAAGCGAAGACCGAACCTGCCAAGCCCGCCGTAGCGCCGGAAGCAGCCGAGCAGCCCGCGGCAGCGGCAACAGCCCCCCCGCAACCTGAAGGCGAGCCGCAAGCCGAAGCGGAGACGGCTCCACCGATGGAGACAAAGCTGGAGCAGACCCCAGTACCAGCCCCGGCCTCAGCCCCGGCCCCAGCCCCAGCCCCGGCTCCCCAGCCGGAAGCGGTCAATCTACTTTCATTGGATGACAATCAAGCTGATACTGCCGCCCTGTTAAGTCTCGATGAGGAGTCCGAAGAAGCCTGCGATGCTGATGAAGAGCCGGAACTCGACACTTTCCAAGAGTCTGCGGCGCTCTTACAAGATTTGACCTACACGCCTGAACAGCGCCAGGAGCAGCTCTGCCAGGCTCTGGAGCAAGCCGGCCCGGCGCAAAGCAAACTGGCCGAGCTGCTGGCGGGGCTTCAGCCTTCCTGGCAAAATGAGCATGATCTGAGACTGGCCTATGATCAGCGCAAAGTAAGCGAACAGGATGTGCGCGTGCTGCTCGAGCCTAAAAACCTGGCTCTGATGAAAGCCGCCTACCAGGGCTTGACGGCTCTGGGACAGGTGATCATCGACCGCTGGACCCCGGACGAGGAGGGGGAAGCCAAAAACGGGCTGCGCCAAGCCAGCTTCGAGGAGCTGGGCAAGCTGGCTGAAGACCCCTTTGTAAAGGCCTTCAATGAAGAGCTGGGCACTGTAGTCATTGACGCCCGACTGCCGCAGTAGAAGTTTCCTTGCAGACTTGGTGTGTCTTAGTGTCCCTTCGTGTGTCTTCGTGTCCTCCCCCTTTGTGTCCCTTAGTCATCATCATGTCCAACATTTCAAGCCTACCCAAAGCACTGCAAAGCCTGGTTGAGCAGCTTAGCCGCCTGCCCGGCGTAGGCAAACGCAGCGCGGAGCGCCTGGCCCTGGCCTTGCTGCAATGGCCTGATGAGCACCTGGGGCGACTCGCCGAAGACCTGCGTCTCTTGCATGAAAGAATCAAAAGCTGCCGCTGCTGCGGCAACTACAGCGAGCAGGAACTCTGTCCGCTCTGCTCATCTTCAAGCCGGCGGCGTGAGCTGCTCTGCGTAGTGGAAAGCGCCGTTCAGATTTCGGTCATCGAGAGGTCTCAGGCCTTTCAGGGTCTGTACCATGTGCTGGGCGGCAAGCTCTCGCCGCTGAACGGCAAAGGTCCGCAGGACCTGCGCATCAAGGAGCTGGCTGAAAGGCTAGAACAGGGTGGCATCGCCGAGCTGATTATCGCCACCAGCCCCGATATGGAGGGCGAGGCCACCGCGCATTACCTGGCCGAGGAGTTCGCCCACCTGCCCATAACCATCAGCAGAATCGCCTCCGGCATCCCGGCCGGGGCCGACCTCAGCCATGCCGACGCCGCCACTCTAGGCCTGGCCATGCATGGCAGAAGAAACATGAAGCACGGCGAGGCACAAAGCGGCGAGGAACAGCTCGGCTACGTCAGATAAAGGCCCTTTGCGCCTCAGTGCGCCTTCGTGTACCTTCGTGTCCAAATTAAGAAAGACCAATCATATGTCCATACGACTATTATTAGGCGACGAGGCCTTGGCTCAGGCTGCCTTGGACGCCGGCGTCTCGGGTTGCTACGCCTATCCCGGCACTCCTTCCACCGAGATCATGGAGTATTTTCAGTCCTCCCCCGAGGCTGCCCGGCGCAATGTTCAACGCAGCTGGTCGAGCAACGAGAAGGTTGCCATGGAGGAGGCTTTGGGCATGTCCTACGCCGGCAAGCGCAGCCTAGTCTGCATGAAGCACGTAGGCTTGAATGTGGCGGCGGACGCCTTTGTCAACTCCGCCATCACCGGCAGCCACGGCGGGCTGCTGGTTGCGGTGGCCGACGATCCCTCCATGCATTCCTCGCAAAATGAGCAGGATTCGCGTTTTTACGCCCAGTTTGCCATGCTCCCCTGCCTGGAGCCTTCCAGTCAGCAGGAGGCCTACGACATGGTGTCCTACGCCTTCGAGCTTTCCGAAAGCCAGCGTGTTCCCGTCCTTTTCCGTCTTACCACGCGACTTTCGCACTCGCGTGCCAACGTGCGTTTAAGCCGGGAAAAAAGTCCGGAGCGGGAGCTTTCCGAGCCTGAGGATGCGCGTCGTTTCATTCTTCTGCCCGGCATTGCCCGTCAGAACTATGCGCGTCTCTGCGACCAGCAGGCTGATTTTGCCGCCGCCAGCGCTTCTTCTCCTTTCAACCGTTACATTGACGCTGATGACAAGCGTTACGGCATTATTTGTTGCGGCCTGGCCTACAACTATGTGCAGGAGGCTTTTGCAGAGCAATGCCCTTATCCGCTTCTGAAGGTCTGCCAGTATCCGCTGCCCCAGGCTGAGCTGCAAAAGCTGTTCAAGGAGTGCGAGCAGATCATGGTGGTCGAGGAAGGCATGCCCTTCATCGAGCAGCAGCTGCGCGGCCCGCTGGCCAATCCGCGCATCAAGGGCCGTTTAAGCGGGGATTTGCCGCGCGTCGGCGAGCTTAATCCCAGGCTGCTCAGCCAGGCCTTCAAGCTGCCGCTGGCGCAAATCGCGCCCGAGTCGGAGCTGTTGCGCCAGCGCCCGCCCCGGCTCTGCGACGGCTGTCCGCACACCAACACCTACGAGGCCCTCAACGAGGCTCGTCAACAGTTCCCGCAGGCCAAGGTCTTTGGCGACATAGGCTGCTATACCCTGGGCGCGCTGCCGCCACACAAGGCCATCGCCAGCTGCCTGGATATGGGCGCCTCCATATCAATGGCCAAGGGAGCCGCCGACGCCGGGCTGCAGCAGGCCATCGCCGTTATCGGCGACTCCACCTTCACGCACTCCGGCATGACTGGCCTGCTCGATGCAGTCTGGCAGGACTCCCCCATCACGGTGATCATTGTCGACAATGACACCACCGGCATGACCGGCGGGCAGGACTCGATGGGCAGCGGCGGCAGACTGGACGATATCTGCAAAGGCATAGGCGTAAACCCGGAACAGCTGAAAGTCATTGTGCCGCTGCCTAAAAATCACCGCGAAAATGTCCAGACCATCACAGAGGCGCTTGCCCATCAGGGACTGTCGGTGATCATCGCCAGACGCGAATGCGTGCAAACCCTGCGGAAAAAAGTCAAGCGCGCTTGACGAAGCGGTGGATTTGGACACGAAGGCACACGAACAACTAATCAAGCAAAGTAAGCTTCAGCATGAAAAACGACATAGTTCTAGCCGGGGTTGGCGGTCAGGGCATCCTGACCATAGCCGCCATTGTAGCTCAGGCCGCTGTCAGTCGCGGCCTTAACGTCAAGCAGTCCGAGGTGCATGGCATGGCACAGCGCGGCGGCTCGGTGTCGGCGCATCTGCGTCTCTCCAGCGCAGCCATACAGTCCGACCTAATCCCTGCCGGCAGCGCCGATGTCGTCCTGGGCATGGAGCTAATGGAGGCGCTGCGTCAGGCGCCCTGTCTGGGCCCGCAAGGCGTGCTTATTGCAAATGCGGTCAGCATTTGCAATATCGAGCAATATCCGGAGGAAGAGGCGCTGCTGGCAGAGCTGCGCCGCGCGCCCCGTCATTTGATCATTGACGCCGAGTCCCTGGCAAAGCAGGCCGGCAGCGCCCGGGCCGCCAATATGGTACTGCTGGGCGCTCTGGCCAACTGCCTGGACCTGGACCAGGAGCTGCTTAGCGACAGCATGGCAAAGTTCTTTGCCAGCAAGGGAGAGCAGGTGCAGCAAACCAACCTGGCCGCATTCCGCGCCGGAGCCGCATGCCGCGCAAGCGCTTAATCCCCCCCCCGCATAAGCCCTTAGTGTGTCTTAGTGTGGCTTCGTGTGTCTTAGTGTCCAAATTCCTGCCAGGCCAGCCTTTTGGACGAGCGTGGGAACGGGAACGGGAACGGGGAGCACGCTGAAGCGTGTACTACATACGGGGAACGGGAACGGGAACGGGAACGGGAACGGGAACGGGGAGCACGCTGAAGCGTGTACTACATACGGGGGACGGACAGCCTAAAGCCTGCGTATGCTGTGCGAAACTAAAAACCTTCAAATTTGATCATAGACTCAGGAAATAATCAATGTCAGAGCCCCACGAAACCAATTTAGAAAACCAGCAGTGCGTTGAGGATATACGCGGGCAGCGTGTGCAAAAGAGCCTGCGTATGCAGGAGGCCGGCCTGAATATCTACGGCGCACGAGTTGAAGGCATAAGCAAAATCGAAGAGCTGCGCCAGGCTTTTCTGGCACTGCCGGAAGACAGCGAGGAAAAACTGCGCTTCAAGATCGCCGGACGGCTTATGGCCCGCCGCCTCATGGGCAAATCCCTTTTCGCCAATCTGAAAGACCAAAACGGGATGCTGCAGCTCTACGTGCAGAAAAATGCGCTGGGCGATGAAGACTACGAGTTTTTCAAGGATCTCGACATCGGCGACATTATCTGCGCCTCGGGCTACGCCTTTCGCACGCGCAGCGGCGAGCTTAGCCTGCACGTCGAAAGCTTCGAGCTGCTCTCCAAAATCCTGCGTCCGCTGCCGGAGAAATACCACGGCCTGCGGGACATGGAACAGCGCTACCGCCAACGCTACCTGGACCTGATCATGAACGACGCAGTGCGACGCTGCTTCGAAATGCGCTCCAGGATCATCGCCGAAATCCGCGCCTACCTTAACAATAAGGGCTTTATGGAGGTGGAAACCCCCATGATGCAGACCCTGGCCGGGGGCGCCGCGGCACAGCCTTTCAAAACCCATTACAATGCCCTGGGCTGCACCATGTATCTGCGCATCGCGCCCGAGCTTTTCCTGAAAAGACTGCTCACCGGAGGCTTCGAGAAGGTCTACGAAATCGGCAGAAATTTCCGCAACGAGGGCATGGACCGCAGACACAACCCGGAGTTCACCAGCCTGGAGCTATACGAGGCCTACTCCGACTGCCGCGGCATGATGGAGCTGCTCGAAGACATGGTCTGCCAGGTCGCCGAGAAGACCCTGGGCACATTGGAGCTGAAGCATTCAGAAGAGAAATGCATCAGCCTGCAAAGACCCTGGCGCCGCGTGCCCTACGAGGACCTTATCAAGGAAAAAATGGGTGCGGACTGGTACGAGTTGGACCTGGCTACACAGCGGGAGAAGGCGGCGGCTCTGGGTCTGCAAATCAGCGCCGACATGGACGCGGTGGCGATCACACATGAGGTCTACGACCGCTGCATCGAAGGCAGTCTCATCCAGCCCACCTTTGTCACCAGGCTGCCCGCCTTCCTCGTGCCCCTGGCAAAACGCTGTGTGGACGCCCCGGAGCTGGTCGACGTCTATGAGCTGATCATCAACGGCCAGGAAATGTCGCCGGGATACTCCGAGCTTAACGATCCCGCCGAGCAGCGCAGCCGCTTCGACGCCCAGAACATCGGCTGCGGCGAGCAGGAGGGTGAAGTGGACCGCATCGACGAGGACTTCCTCTGCTCGCTCGAGTACGCCATGCCGCCGGCAGGCGGACTGGGACTGGGCATAGACCGCCTGATTATGCTGCTTAGCGGCGAAGAATCAATCCGCGACGTCATACTCTTCCCGCAAATGAGACCGCTGAAATAAAAGACGAGCAGCCGCCCTGCCTTCGTATCTCTTCGTGTCTCTTCGTGTGTCTTAGTGTCCTCCCCCCTTCGTGTGTCTTAGTGTCCAAAATCATTTTCGCCTCAATCATCCTTGACCAACCCAGGACCGGAAGCAGTCATGGCAAAACTACTCATTCAGGAAGGCTACCGCAGCGTAGGAGAATTCAGCATCCCTGAAGGCGAGTCCATTATCGGCAGGCACCCCGAGAATGCGCTCTGCCTAGACCGCGACGAGGGCATCTCCAGGAAGCATTGCCGTATTTTTCGCAGCGGCGGCCTGGTCACTCTGGAGGATTTGAAAAGCCGCAACGGCACCTTCGTCAACTCCATACCAGTAAGCTTGCCCATAGACTTAAAGCATCAGGACACCATACAGATAGGCAATATCCTGCTCATCTTTTCGGTTAGCGATCGCAACGCCGATGAGGTTACCGGGCTTTTTGCCAGCGAAAAAAAGGACAGCGCCGAGCTGGATTTTGTCAGCAAAGTCATAGGCAAGCTAAAGACCAATATTGCCCGCGTGCTGCAAGGCAAGAATCAGGAGATCGAGCGGGTTCTAGTCGCCCTGCTCAGCGATGGCCATGTGTTGCTTGAAGACGTGCCCGGCGTGGGTAAAACCAAGCTGGCCAGGGCTTTGGCACGCTCGCTGCGCACCGATTTCAGACGCATACAGTTCACCCCGGACATGCTGCCCAACGATGTCTCAGGAGTAAGCGTCTACAACGAGGCCACCAAAAACTTCAGCTTCATACCTGGCCCGATATTTGCAAATATTGTTTTGGCCGACGAGATCAACCGCGGCACACCCCGTGTGCAGTCCAGCCTGCTCGAGTGCATGGCCGAGTCCGCCGTCACCGTCGACGGCGTCTCGCATATCTTGCGCAAGCCGTTTTTTGTTATCGCCACACAGAACCCGGTGGACTTCCACGGCACCTATCCGCTGCCGGAGGCGCAGCTGGACCGTTTTCTCATGCGCCTGAGCATGGGTTATCCGGACCTCGATTCGGAGAAGGAGATACTCAGCACGCAGATGCTCTCCGATCCCTTGAACGCCATCGAGCAGGTGGCTGACGGCAATGACATACTGCATTGTCAGGCTCTTATTCGCAACGTACACGTTTCCGAGCCGGTCAAAGACTATGTGCTCACCATCATCTCAGAAACCCGCAAACACCCGGCTTTCAGCTACGGCTGCAGCCCCAGGGCCTCCCTGGCACTGTTGCGCGCCAGCCAAAGCCTGGCCGGCATCAGGGGCAGAGACCATGTCATACCCAGGGATGTCCGGGACCTGGCTGTCAGCGTGCTCGCCCATCGCCTGCCTTTGAAGCTGCAGGCCAGGGCCGAATGGGCCTCGTCCAACCAAGTTGTGCAAAGCATCACCAGCTCACTGCCTATGGAAAAATGGGAAAAAAACTGAGCAGCAGTATAGGCACTGGAAACATACACTTAGGAATTATGAAAAAAAAAATTGTGAAACTTTACTGAGCAGATTCGCTTTCTTGCTATACAGTATATTCGGGTTTTTCTTGTATATACTGACCAGAAACAACTCAACTTGGCAATTTAAATTTTCATAGTTCCAAGCATGACATAGGGTGCAGCAGTGATACACGGCACGGTGTCAGCACATGACACAGTACCAGTATCAGCACACGGCAGGGTACTAGCATACCGCAGAATGGCGCGGAGCGCCATACTATAATAACCCTAGGCGCGAAGCGCGGAGCGCGGAGTGCCTAGGGTTAGGCTACCCCACAAAACAGCGCCTGAAAGGCGCCACTAAAAGATTAGCATCAGCAAGTTGCGCCTTCCAGGCGCCGGTTTTTGGGGGACTTTGTCCCCCAGGCGCTTCGCCCTTCGGGCTCCGCGCCTGGGGCTACTACAGTATGGCGCTTCGCGCCACTGCCGGCCAGATTAAAAGAGGCGCTTCGCGCCCCGCCTGCAAGACATAAGACGCTCCAAGCTCCGTGTCCAACACAACAAATCACATAAATGTACCGTATCAGTGTTGCGCGCCGATACTAAGAAATTATGAAAAATAAACTGTTAAACTTTGCTGAGCAGATTCGCTTTCCCTCTATACAGTATATTCGGGTTTTTCTTGTACATACTTACCAGAAACAACTCAACTTAACAACTTAAATTTTCATAGTTCCTTCGTGTCTCTTCGTGTCTCTTTGTGTCCTCCCCTCCCCTGTGTATATCCTCATATCCAAGCATGAAAGCGGCAAAATACATCTGGCTCACCTGGCGCGGCTGGGTCATTCTTTCCAGTGCGCTGCTCTGGTTTCTCATTTCTTTGGTGAACCAGACCCTGTTTGCCTTTTTACTGGCCTCTTTCGCCGCTTCCTTGTCCATCGTCAGTTTTATCAGCGCCTTATTTTCTCTGCACGGCATCGAGGTACGCCGCGCCCCTTCGGGCGACGCCAGTGTCGGCCAGGTCATTTCCTTGCCCCTCGAGATCGTCAACCTGCGCCGTCGCCGCCGTCAGGACCTCATTATTCAGGAGCGGCTTTTCTGCACTCCGGAGAGGCTTAGTCTGCATATATTGCCGCCTTTGCCGCGCAAAGGCAAAACCGTCTTGGATCGCCGCGTCTTGGCTGTGCATCGCGGCGAGTTCAAGCTGGACGAAGTCATCCTGCGCGGCGGCGACCCAGCCGGTCTTTTCTTCCGCGAGCGCAAGTTTTCTCTGCCTGCCCCTCTTCTGGTCTATCCGCCGGTGCTGCCGGTTTCGGACCTGTTTTTGCACAAGTACGAGGCCTCTCCGACCAGTACCGGCCAGCCCATCAGCACTGCCGGCACCAGCCAGGACTTCTACGGAGTGCGCGAGTACCACATCAATGACGCCATGCGCTACATACATTGGCGCAGCAGCGCGCGCTACGGCAAGCTCATGGTAAAGGAATTCGAGCGCAACGCCGTCACTGCGGTGGCCATACTGATTGACGCTCAGGAGCAATTCGTCAGCAAGACCCTGCTTTCCAACCTTGAATATCAGGTACAGGCCGCTGCCAGCATAGCCGCGCACTGTGCCGGCCTCTACTGTTCGCTGAGCTTTGCCGCCGGCGGCAGTCGGCTCAGGCTGATCCAGCCCAAATCGGCGGCCGCCGCCAGACAGGACATCCTCTACAACCTGGCCGCCTTGAAACCGGGCAATGTGGCTCTGCTGCCGGCTATGAACGCCTTGCTGCCCATGCTAGGCAAAAACACCGTGGTTTTCTGCCTTAGCCTGAGTGAGAGTCCGGCTCTGCGACGGGCTTTGGACAGCCTGCTGCAGTCCGGCATGGATGTGCGCTGGTGCCTGGCACCCAGGCAGAGCTTTAGCCTGACAAGAGAAAAAGACAAAAAAACCTTGGACAGCGGCCTGAAAAGCATACTCAAACCGGTGCATGTCACGCCGGAGACCAATCTGGAGCAGGCCTTGAACCAGGCTCTCTGCATATAAAAAAGGAAGCGCAAAAAAGGAAGCTGAGTAAGCAGGCAAATTTCCTGCTGAAATTCTAGTTTTAGACGAAGACGACTTGGTGTGTCTTAGTGTAGCTTCGTGTGTCTTCGTGTCCAAAATCCCGCCAGGCCCCGCTTTTTGGACGGGGTCTAAGATACCAAAGCCACAAAAAGCACAGCAAACAAGGAGTCAGTATGTCGAGCAAGGACCTTAGCCTGCCTCTGCACAGTCTTCCCGAATTATTCCTGTCCCCCTTCATGGTCAGCGAGGGGCAGCGTTGCTATCCGGTAGAATGCCTGATTCGCCGCAACGGCAAACAGATTCAGGCCACATATAAATATGGCAATGGCTGCCAGGACGACTTCTATTTGATCGAAGATGAAAAACACTACTGCTGCAAACGTTATTTCAAAAATGCCGACAAAGCGCTAAAGCTAAACGAGCTGGGGCTGGAAATTAAAAATATCTCTTTTGCTGCAGATGCGGCAAAGGACTATTTTTATCATAATGAAAATCCGCGCATCTACGAAAAAATGTGTTTCCCCATTGACTTTGACCGCTGTCAAGGCGAAATTGCCAAAGACAGCGGCTTTGACGCTGTCGCCGGCAACCGCTGGGCCGACCCCGGCGTAGTGCATGAACGCATAGGACGCTCCCCATACCAGCCTTTTCCAGCCATACTGCTAAGCAATTTCGACTCGAAGCTGGGTCTAGTGCATGGCACGCTCTGCCAAAAGCTCTTCTACCACAGCTATTTAGTCGGACACCAAAATAATAAAATCACCCTCACGCTATACTCCGGGTTTAAGGCCATAGACGCATTGCACTGCCAGCCCAACAAAATACTGCTGGACCAATGGTACCTGGGACTCTGCGAGCAGGCCGACAACCTGGAGAAAATCTTCGAGCCATATAGCGCCGTCCTGCGCCAGCATCTGCCACCGCTGTTTGGAGCCAGCGACATCAACCGGCACAGCATGGTCTGGGGCTCCTGGAACGACGGCATACTGCGAAAAATCTCTGACAGCATGATACTGAAAGAGGCAGCCTACCTAAAGGAAAACTTTCCCATGGTGAAATGGATACAGGTGGATGACGGCTATGCAGTGCATACACCGCCGGCACATGGACTGGGAATGCCCTACGAAGGAGAAGCCGGCCTGGACAAAAATAAATTCCCCACCGGACTGCGGGACTACGCCGACCGGCTGCGGCAGCTGGGAATGCGCCCCGCCGTCTGGATAGGTGGCTTCTGCCCCAAGCACACGCCCATATACCAAGAGCGGCCGGAATGGTTCATAGACTACGACTACCGCGTCAAAGCCTCAGCCCCCCTGGACGTTAGCCAGAGCGAAGTAAGACAGTATATCGAAAAGGCGCTGGACTACTTTTTCAGGGAATGCGGCTTCGAGGGCATGAAGCACGATTTCTGGAGCTATGCCTTTGAAGACAGCCATGACCTGCTCAAAAACAAAGAGGCCTCCGGCTATGAATGGCGCCGTTGGTGGCTGCAGGAAATACGCAAACGCCTGCCCGATGACGCCTACTTGCAGACCGGCTGCGACATAGTCATGGGCAACCCGTTCCTGGCGGAGTATTTTACCAATTACCGCTACGGCATTGACATAGGCGGCGGCAATTGGGACTATGTCAAGACAAATTTCCTCTGGGGCGTGGCCTGCTTTGCCACCCACTGCAACGACTTGTTTGTGCCTAACAGCGATTCGGTGGGGCTTTTCCCCGACCTGAATGACACTGACGCCATGTTCTGCCTGAACTATTGCCTGATCACCGGCAGCATGGTGGAAATCGCCGGCAAGCTCAGCGAGGCAGACCCCGGGCTGCCCCGCCTGAAAAACCTGCGCAAGGCCACCTGTTGTCCAAATAATGGGCAAGAGGTCTTTTTTGCGCGCTACAACTACCGCGACGAGCAGCAAAAAGTGCCGCAGATAATCTATGTGAAGAGCCCGCATTTCAGCTTGGCAGAAGGCACAGAGGGCCTGCCGCTGCGCACACTGGCGCTCTTTAACCTGGAAGAGGAAAAGACCCTGGTCAAATTCAATGCCCGGGACCTGGGGCTGGAAGAGGACGAATACCTGCTCACTGATGTTTGGAGCGCTGAGAGCAGCCTCCTGCAAGGCGAATGTGTAATAGAGCTGCAGCCGCATGGCAGCAGACTGCTGGCAATCAGCAAAAACGAGCCTGAACAAATATTGGATGCGAACCTGAAGATAGAGAAGAGCGGCGGGCAAGGCCTGCAAATGCCCTGGGGAGGCGAAGCCGAGCTGGTCTTAAGCTCAGAAGTGAAAGGGCTGCTCTGCAATGGCAAGACAATTGCTTTTAGCTGTCAACAACAGAAGAGTAATTATCTGCTGAAATTCACCGCGCCGCCAAATGCTGATTTACGCCTGCTCTGGCATTGACAAGCAACATACACGAAGACACACAAATTAGACGAATACGACTTGGTGTGTCTTAGTGTAGCTTCGTGTGTCTTCGTGTCCCAAATCGACGGCACTAACAAGCGCTCTAAAAGCGGCTATATTATGTATTTGTTATTCGTGTTTTAGCAGCCCCGGGTTGAATCCGGCAAAAAGAAGGAGTAAAGATGATTACGAAGATTTTTGATGACAAAGCCAGCCTGGGGCAAGCCGCCGCCGCCTGCGGCGCCGAGTATATCCGCAAGGCCATTGCTGCGCGCGGCAGCGCCAACATCATCGTCGCCACCGCCGCCAGTCAGTTTGAGCTGCAGGAGGCGCTGATCGCCGAGCCGGGCATAGACTGGTCAAAAGTGCGTATCTTCCACCTGGACGAATATATCGCCCTGCCCGAAGAGCACCCGGCCAGCTTTCGTAAAAACCTGCGCCTGCGCCTGATCGAAAAACTACCCGCCCCGCCGGCAGCCTTCTTCCCCATCGACGGCAATGCCGAGGACCTGGACCAGGTAGTCGCCAAGCTGGGCGAGGAGCTGGCCAAATACCCCACAGATGTGGCTTTTATTGGTATTGGCGAAAATGGACACATCGCCTTTAACGACCCGCCAGCGGACTTCGACACCGAGCTGCCCTTCCTGCAAATCAGGCTGGATGAAGCCTGCCGCCGCCAACAGCTCGGCGAGGGCTGGTTCCCCACCCTCGAAGATGTGCCTAAAACCGCGCTGACCATGAGCGTCAAGCAGATCATGAAGAGCGCCGCCATAGTCAATACCGTCCCGGACCTGCGCAAAGCCGACGCTATCCAAAAAGCGCTGGAGGGGCCTATCACTAATATGTGCCCGGCCTCCATATTACGCCAGCATCCCGACTGTCATACCTTCCTGGACAGAAATTCGGCCTCGAAGCTGAAGGACCAGTAAAAGGTCAAAGCAGGCAAGACGGGCAGGCCGCAGTCAAAGCTAAAAAAACTTAGTGTGACTTCGTGTCCTCCCTCTTCGTGTGTCTTAGTGTCCAACTCCCCGCCTGCCCCTCTTCCCTGTTCTCCTCCACCTTGTCTAAGTCCCAACTCCATGCCTCATACCTCGCTTACGCGCCAAGCCGACTTATTGCAGAAGCTGCGTTTTGGCTTCGAGCATAGTTTTGCCCGGAAGCCTGAGCTTATTAGCCGCGCGCCTGGGCGCCTCGAGGTTCTGGGCAATCACTGCGACTACAACCAGGGCTGCGTACTCAGCCTGGCGGTGGACCGCGCCATGCACGTTGCCGCCGCCAAGGTGCCCGGGCGCACAAAACTGTGCCGTATTGTCGACTTGTCCAACGGCAGCCGGCGTCAGTTCGACCTGCTCGAATTGCATGAGCCGCGCCCCGGCGACTGGTGCAACTACATCAAAGGCCTGATTGTCGAACTGCAGCATCGTGGCATACAGCTGCCGGCCTTCGACGCCGCGCTGCTGAGCACGGTGCCGCTCTCCGCCGGCATGAGCAGCTCCGCCGCCTTTGAAATGGCGATGCTCCTGGCATTGCTGAAAATGGCGCAGCGGGAGCTGGACTGGCTGGAAATGGCGAAAATCGGGCAGGCCTGCGAAAACCACTATGTGGGTGCAAACACCGGACTGCTGGACCAGGTCAGCTCGCTCATGGGCAAGAAAAACAGCCTTATACACAGCGATTTCCGCAGCATGCAGGTCAAACACCTGCCCTTGCCGGAGGAAACCTGCTTCGTGGTGGCAAACTCAATGGTCAAGCATGACCTGAAAAATGAATACAATGAACGCCGGCAAGACTGTGAACTTGCCCTGCAAGTGCTGGCCGAGGAAAACCCGCACAGAAAGGCGCTTAGAGACCTAGACATGCAGGAACTCGAATCGGCCAGGCATAAAATGCCGCAGCGGGCCTACCTGCGTACCAAACACGTCGTCGGCGAAATGCAAAGAGTCAGCACGGCCTGCCAGATACTGCCAAAAAATGACCTGCCTGAATTCGGCAGGCTCTTGCAACAATCCCAGCTCAGCTCGAAAAACAACTTCGACAACAGCTGCCCCGAGATCGACGCACTCATCGAAATCGGGGCGGAGCTGCCCGGCTACCTGGGAGCCAGGCTCAGCGGCGGCGGCTTCGGCGGCATATGCCTGCACCTGGTGGAAAACCATTGCGCCCAACAGTATAAAATCAGCCTGGCTGAGAAATATCAGCAGAAGTACGGAACCAGACCCGATGTGATAATATGTCAAAGCGCTGAGGGAGCCGCTTTGCTCGAATGAAAACCAGACCTAGACCGCGGAAAAAATATGTTCGATAATTTGACCGGAAGATTCCAAGAGGCATTTCGCAAGCTGACTGGAAAAGGCGAGCTTAGCGAAAAAAACATGAGCGAGGCCTTTGCCGACATACGCTCAGCCCTGCTCGAGGCCGACGTCAACTTTGACATCGTCAAGCAGTTTATGGATGATGTCAAGCAGGCCTGCCTCGGCCAAGAGGTGCTCAAAAGCGTCACGCCGGGACAGCAAACCATTAAAATTGTGCATGACAAGCTCATCGAGCTGATGGGCGGCAGCAGCGCGGAACTAGACCTGAGCGGCGAGCCAACCGTCATCATGCTCTGCGGACTGCATGGCAGCGGCAAAACCACCACTTGCGCAAAGCTGGCCCTGTTCCTGCAGAAAAAACACCGCAAACGCGTTATGTTCGCGGCCTGCGACGTCTACAGACCCGCCGCCATAGACCAGCTCGAAGTGCTGGGCAAAGAGCTGAGCCTGCCGGTATACTCCGACCGACAGTGCCAGGATGTGCCGCAGCTGGCCAAAAGAGCCCTGCAAGAGGCCAAGGAGCGCGGACGCGACCTGCTTATCATCGACACGGCCGGCAGACTGCAGGTCGACGAGGTCCTCGTGCAGGAACTGGTCGAACTCAAAAACATCATGAGACCGCAGGAAATCCTGCTGGTGGCCGACTCCGCCCTGGGACAAGAAGCCGTGTCGGTGGCTAAACACTTCGACCAGGCATTGGACCTGAGCGGCATCATACTGACCAAGCTCGATGGCGACGCCCGCGGCGGAGCCGCGCTGTCAATGCGCCAAAGCAGCGGCAAGCCCATCAAATTCGTCACCGTCGGTGAAAGAGTGATGGACCTGGAGGCCTTCCACCCCGACCGCATGGCCTCCAGAATCCTGGGCATGGGCGACGTGGTCAGCCTGGTAGAAAAAGCCGCCGAGCAGATAAAAGAGGAGGAGGCTCAGGCTCTGCAGCAGAAAATCCTCGACAGCACATTCAGCTTCGACGATTTCCTCGATCAACTCAACCGCGTGCGCCGCATGGGCGGCCTGATGTCACTGCTCAAATTCATCCCAGGCATGAACCAGCTGCCGAAAGAGGCCTTGGACGAAAAGAACATGAAACGCTCCGAAGGCATGATCCACAGCATGACCCAGGCCGAGCGCAAACTGCCCGAGATCATCAACGCCTCGCGCAAACGCCGCATCGCCAAAGGCAGCGGCCATAGCGTCGATGAGGTCAATCAGACCATCAAGCAGTTTATGGAAATGCGTAAGATCATGGCCCAGGTCGCCTCCGGCAAAATGAATCCGGCCATGCTGGGACAGATGCTTAACCCCAGCGTACAAAATGCCGGCCCGGGCATGAGTCCAGGCTCCATGCCCATGCCCTATGCCGGCGCGGACAGCCCGGCCGGCATCAGCCCCGCCGAAGCCAAGCGCAAAGCCCTGGAAAAAGCCCGAAAAGACGCCCGTCGAAAAATGGCCAAAGCCTCAAAAAAGAAAAACCGGCGCAAGAAATAAAGTTTGACTCGATTTAATGCCCATCATACAAGCACAGGAGTTTTATCATGCCCCGCATTCCCATCGCCTTAGAGATGTATTCCGTACGCCATGATTTTTCTCAGGCGCCTCTGGCCACCATGCAGGCGGTTAAGGACATGGGCTATGACGGCGTCGAATTCGCCGGCGCGCCCAAGTACTGCCAGGAGTTCTACGCCGGCCTGCTCAAACAGACCGGGCTGACCTGCTGCGGCTGGCACACCCCCTGGGAACTGGTGCAGGATGACAAGCTGCAACAAACCATCGAACTCAACCGCTGCGTGAATAACCGCTATATTATCATACCCTGGCTCGACGCCAAAACGCAGCAGGACTGGATAAAACTGGCCGCGGAAATGAACCGCCTGGCGGATAAACTGGCACCTTATGGCATGCGCTGCGGATACCATAACCACGCGCATGACTTCAAATTGCTCGAAGACAAAAAACCCTGGGACTGCTTCGCGGAAAACACCTACAAAAAAGTCATACTGCAGCTGGATACCGGAAATGCCCTGGCCGCAGGCGCAGACCCAATGCAGGCACTGAAAAAATATCCAGGCAGAGCGGAAACCATACACCTGAAACCATACAGCAACAATCCAGAAATCGCCTTCAATAGCATTATCGGCGAAGACGATGTGCCCTGGGAACAAGTCTGGCAATATTGCCAGAATGAAGGCAATACGGAATGGGCCATCGTGGAATACGAATGCCCCGAAACCCCGGCACTGGAAGCCGTGGAAAAATGCATCAAAGCACTAAGAAAAATGGGCTTCTAAAAATATAGACAACCCAAAATCTTAGTGTGCCTTCGTGTGTCTTAGTGTGTCTTAGTGTGTCTTAGTGTGTCTTAGTGTGTCTTCGTGTCCTCCCCCCTTAGTGTCCAAAACATGCCGGAAGCCTCGGACTATAGAAAGACAGCCTCTGGCGAGGCGGAAAATGCGCGTTCCCCAGCGGAAACCGCCAGGGGTGCCGACCATATTGTCCACAACACCACTGAGATCATCAAGGCGGAATATAGCGGCAGCGAGATACTCGCCGTACCCGAGCGCACACTGAAAGAGCTGGGCATAGACCTGGGCAGCAATGCCCCGGACTTCAGCAACATGGGCGAGATTGGTCGCGGTGGCACCGCCCTGGTGATGGGAGCCACTGACGCCGCCCTGGGGCGCCTGGTGGCCGTCAAGCTGCTGCGACCAGAATATAGATTCAGCCGCGAGCACATCGAGCGCATAGTGCGCGAAGCGCGCGCCACCGCCCAGCTCGAACACCCAAATATAGTGCCCATGCACTCCCTGGGAGTGGATAAAAAATACGGCGTCTATTTCACCATGAAAAAACAGCAGGGCGACACCCTGCGCAATATTATCAGACAGCTGCGCGACGGCAACCCGGAATACGTCCAGGAATATCCCTGGACGAAGATGCTGGCAATTTATCTTAAAACCTGCCAGGGGGTCTCCTACGCACACAGCAAGGGGGTCATACACCGCGACCTGAAGCCGGAAAATATCCTGGTGGGAAAATACGGCGAAGTCACCATTATTGACTGGGGTCTGGTGCGTAAAATGAAACCGCTGAAAACCTCCGTCGACATTAGCGATGACGGCGAGTTCACCCTTCAAAGCAGCAATGTCGAGGAGGAAATCGAGTTCGCCGCCAAAGGCCTGCAAAGCAATCTCACCCTGGACGACTTCATCAACGGCACACCCAGGTACATGGCTCCGGAACAAGCCGTGGGCTGGAACTCGAAGCTGGACCACAGATGCGACGTCTACGCCATGGGAGTCATCCTCTACGAGATCCTCACCTTCCACAACCCCTTCGACCAGTACAAGGCGGAGTCTGAAGTGCTCAACGCGGTCACCTCGGGCGCTTATCCCAATCCCCGGCAGACCAGGCCTAACGGCAAAAACATCTCTGCCGAGCTGGAGGCTATCTGCCTGAAGGCGATGGCCCTCGAACTCGAAGAGCGCTACCAGAGCATAACCGACCTCATCCACGATATCTACAACTACCAGAGCGAACGGGAAATCAGCGCCTACAAAGCGCCCTGGCACGCCAATGTGCTCAAATGGGCCAAGCGCAATCCGATCAAGACCACCTTTATGCTCAGCACCTGCATCGCCGTCCTCGCCAGCCTGGTCTCTATCCTGGTGCTAGACCAGCTCAGCTACACGAAAAACATCCACCGCGTGCAGGAGCTTCGAGAGGAGGGGCAGACCTGCCTGCTGCAACTGGGAAAAATGCTCGATGAACGCAGCGCCCTACTGCAAACCAGCTCCAGTTTCAGCAGCCTGGCTGGACGCGAAAGCGTGGTAAACATAAAAATCGAGGAAAAAGAGGCCGAGCTTATAAACATCTACGACCAGGCATATCTGCTGCTCAACGGACTCTCGTACATATCGCAAAAAAGAGGCATGGTGATTGCCGCCAAACAGCAGATCATCGTCGAAAGACTGCAGTTCGCCAAACAATATCAGCGCATCGCCGAAATCAACCGCTGGATCCTAATGGCGAAAAATGAGTTCGGCAGCAAATTTGAACTCTGTGCGCCAACCATGCGGGACTTCCTCAAGGACATGGAGAAATATCACCGCGGGGACTGTCAGCTGCACATCGTCAGCCAGCCCTTTGGAGCGGAAATCGAGTTCTTCCCCATACTGCAGGACCCTTTGGACAACTGCCTCAGACCCGACAGCGAGGCCATCAAGATGCCTATGATGTCAAGGCGAGCCGGCACCTATCCGCTGCCCAAGGGAAACTATCTGCTGAAATTCTTCCTGCCGGACCGCGGCGTAGTGCTATATCCGCTGTACCTGCAACACGGCGAAACCCTCGAGCTCTTTGTCCCCATACCCAAAGACATCCCTCCTGGCATGGTCTTTGTCCCCGGCGGGCGCTGCCTGCTGGGCGGGCGCACCTCGCAAAGCACGCAGTACCGCAATGCCAGCCTGCCGGGCTTCTTCATCCTCGAAAGAGAGGTCACATTCGCGGAGTACCTGCAGTTTTGGAACAGCCTCGAGGATGACGCCGACCGCGCCAGGCATCGCAGCATGCTCAGCCTCAGCGCCGACAGCCCTGCGGCCCTGCCAGCCTGGTCCAGCGAGGGCATACTCATCGAGGGCATCGAGCCGGACAGCCCCGTGGTCGGCATCAATGCCGAAAGCGCCATGGCCTATTGCCAGTGGCTGAGCACAAAAAACGGCGGCAACTATCGCCTGCCCAGCGCCGATGAATGGGAAAAAGCCGCCAGAGGCGTGGACGGCAGGCTCTTCCCCTGGGGAAACTACTTCGACCCCGCCCTGGCCTACACCAAGGAAAACCTGGCCGCCACACAAAAACACCCCCGCTTCGCCAGCGCAAAGCAATTCCCGCTGGACCAGTCCATATACGGAGTCTATGACATGGCCGGCAATGTGCGCGAGTGGACCGCCAGCCTGTTCAGCGACGGCAGCGGCCTGTATCAGATCAAAGGGGCCAGCGCCGTCAGCAGCAGAAGATACCTGCCCCTGGGCAGCGCGGACGACAAGCCATTCTCGCCATCAGACGTGGGCTTCAGATATGTCATGAGCTTCGAACTCGACAGCAGGGCCTTGGAGGAACCCGAGGAAAACCCGCTGCAAGACGAGGAATTCAGCGACAGCCCAGACTAGGCCTTGCTTAGTATGTCTTTGTGTCCCTTCGTGTCTCTTAGTGTCCCTTCGTGCCCCTTCGTGTCCTTTCCCCTTAGTGTGTCTTAGTGGTTCAAAATTTGAGCAACAACAATGAAAGCAATAGTAAAACATGAATCCGGCCCGGGGCTGAGGCTGAAAGAAGTACCCATGCCCGAATACGGCGTCAATGATGTGCTTATCAAAATCCTGAAAACATCCATCTGCGGCACCGATGTGCATATCTATGACTGGGATGAATGGGCCAGGAAAACCATCAGCACACCATGCGTCATCGGGCATGAATTCGTCGGCAGAGTCGAGAATATAGGGGCAAATGTACATGATGTGAAAATCGGCGACCTGGTCAGCGGCGAAGGGCACCTGGTCTGCGGCAGATGCCGAAACTGCCGGGCCGGAAGGCGCCACCTCTGCCCAAACACACAGGGCATAGGCGTCAACCGTGACGGCGCCTTCGCCGAATACCTGGCCTTGCCAGTGACCAATATATGGCATTGCAGCAAAAAACTGCCGCTCGAATTGCTCAGCTGCTTCGATCCGCTGGGAAATGCAACCCATACCGCCTTGAGCTTCCCCGTGCTGGGAGAAGACGTCCTGGTGACCGGAGCCGGACCCATAGGAATCATGGCCGCGGCTATCGCCAAACACGCCGGCGCCAGACACGTGGTGATCACTGACATCATCGAGGCCAGACTGAAGCTGGCGGCAAAATTCAACCTGGCGAAAACCGTCAATGTCGGGCATGAAAACCTGGCCGAAGTGCAAAAACAGCTGGACATGAAGGAGGGCTTTGACGTGGGGCTGGAAATGTCGGGAAGCCCGCAGGCATTTAACAGCATGCTGGAAAACATGTGCCACGGCGGAAAAATAGCCATGCTGGGCATACCGCCGGCAAATACCGCCGCAGACTGGCAGAAAATCGTCTTCAACGGACTCACTATCAAGGGTATCTATGGCAGAGAAATGTATGAAACCTGGTATCTGATGACCAGTATGCTGGAGTCCGGACTGCATATCGCCCCTATTATCACACATCGATTCAACTATAGGGAATTTGAGCTGGGCTTCCAAGCCATGAAATCAGGAAACTCCGGCAAGGTAATACTGGACTGGCAAGAATAAACGACAAAAACATCAGGCAAGCAAAAGAGCAGAGCATGAAATACGATATCTTCAAAGAATTGCAGGGCGAAATCGACGTCATACGCAGCCAGGGTCTCTATAAACAGGAAAGAGCGATCCGCTCGCCACAGGGAACCTGGATCAGCTTGGCCGGCGGGCGCAGGCTGCTTAACCTCTGCGCCAATAATTACCTGGGATATGCCTCCGACCCCAGAATCATCGCCGCCGCGCAGCAATGCCTGCAAGAATACGGTTTCGGCCTAAGCTCGGTCAGATTCATCTGCGGCTGCCAAAACATACACGAGGAGCTTGAACAAAAAGTCTCTGAATTCCTCGGCACCGAAGACAGCATTTTATACAGCTCCTGCTTCGACGCCAACGGCGGCCTGTTCGAGCCGCTCTTCAATGCGCAGGACGCCATTATCAGCGACGAGCTTAACCACGCCAGCATCATTGACGGAATCAGACTCTCCAAGGCAGCAAGATACCGCTATAAAAACTGCGATATGAATGACCTGGAAAAACAACTGCAGCTGGCCCACAAGGCCAGACGCAAGATAATTGTCACCGACGGAGTGTTCTCCATGGACGGCATCATCGCCCCGCTGCCCGATATTTGCAGCCTGGCACAGCGCTACGACGCACTGCTCATGGTCGATGACTCGCACGCCACCGGACTGCTGGGAGAACAAGGCAAAGGCTCCATCGAACATTGCCAGGTCATGGGACGCGTAGACCTGATCACCAGCACCTTTGGCAAAGCGCTCGGAGGTGCCGGAGGTGGCTTCACATCGGGACGCAAAGAAATCATCGAGCTGCTCCGGCAACGCTCCAGGCCATACCTGTTCAGCAACTCGCTGTCGCCGGCCATCATCGGAGCCTCGCTGAAGGCGCTCGAACTGCTGCGCCAAGAACCGCAAAGAAGAAAAAAACTGCGCGAACTGGCGGCATTCTTCAGAAAAGGACTGATCGAGGCCGGATTCGAACTCAAAGGCGCAGACCACCCGATAATACCGATTATGCTCGGGGAGGCCGACAAGGCGCAAAAAATGGCCGCCCTTATGCTCGAAGCCGGATTCTACCTCAGCGGATTCTTCTACCCGGTGGTACCCCTGGGACAGGCCAGGATCAGAACACAGCTCTCTGCCGAACACAGCTTCGAGGACCTTGACCTGGCAATACAGGCCTTCAAAGAAAGCGCCGACAAGCTACAGCAAAAAAAACCATAGGCCTACATCTGACCCCGCCCAGAAAACCTCTGAACCAGCAAAACACAAGTTCTTGGCCGCAATGCCCATTTTAGACGAAGACGACTTGCTGTATCTTTGTGTGTCTTTGTGTGTTTTAGTGTGTCTTCGTGTCCAAATTCCTGCCTGACCCCCCTTTTCGGATGGGGCTAGGTTGGCGCCAATGAATAAAGCCCGAGCTTAGGCTCAATCCCGAAACCCGGCGTATTTTTTACTTGACTATTTCTTGAAAGCGCAAAAAATGACAAAAACCGCCCACACTCCTTTTGTCTGCGCCCTTGACAGCGGCGGCAGCAAGACCCTATGCTGGATTCTGGACGCCAAAGGCGAACTTTTGGCCTGGCAAAATGGCCTGGGAGCGGCAAATATACACGATGAGCAAATATTGCAGGGCATTATTGCCCCAATATTGCAGGCGGCACTTCAAAACGCCGGCCTGCAGGCCGAGCAAATCACCGCCGTCAATGTCAGCCTGGGAGGACTAAACGAACTGGAGCTGGCCAGGACCTTGACGAATTTGCTGCCGGCAAGCAAAGTCCAGGTGTTCCGCGAGTCCAGCGGCGAGGCGGTCTTTGTCGCCGCCCCGCACTGGGGCTTTGACATCGCCTTGATGGCCGGCACCGGCGTGGTGGCCCTGGGGATAAATCCCGCCGGACTGCGACGCAGCTGTGGCGGCTGGGGTGCCTTGATGCATGACTTGGGCGGCGGACATAGCGTCGGCCAAGCCGCCCTGCGAGGACTGGCCGAAGCAGTGGACTTCCGCCATCCCGAAACCATGCTGCTGCCCGCCCTGGCCGCCGAGCCACCCTTCAAACGCCATTTGCAGGACTGCCATTTCCTGCAGAAGCCCATCAAGCAAATGAGCTATGAGGAGCGACTCTGCCTGAAAAATGCCTTCAAGGCGGCGCTGCCGCAGCTGGACAGACGGGCAGTGGCCGGACTTTTCCCCGTGGTTTGCGCCTGTGCCGAAAAAAAAGATCCGTTTTCCAGGCAACTCTTGGAACAAGCCGCCCACAGCCTTGTCAAAATCTGCATCGCGTTAGCCTCCGATTTGCACTTGTCAGCCCCAAGGATTGCCTTGCTGGGCGGCGTTTTCAAGGCCGGTGAAACGATGCTCGGCGTCTTTCAACGACTTATGCAAAATGATTTCCCCGCCGCCCAGGCGCAACTCACTGACTTCAGCCAAATCAAAGGCAGCGCATTGCTGGCCTTGCAACTGGCCGGAATAAAAATGGACGCGGCGATAGTTGCAAAAATCCGCCGCCGCTAAAAAAAATCCGCCTAGTGCGGAGCTCTGCGAGAGGAGATAGATAATGAAAAAACGATTATTCACATTTTTGAGCGCTCTGGCTTTATTGGCAATGTTGCAATTGAGCGCCAAGGAAAGCCAGGCCGCCGCCTGCAAGGGAAAGACAGACAAATGTGAAACCAAGCAAACAAGCACCAAAAACTGTAATACTGAAACCAGGAGCAAGAAAATGAACACGAATTGTAAAACTGCTTGCGACAGCAAAAAAACCGCCTGTAACGAGAAAGCAAAGAAGGCTGAGTGCAGCGAGGCCAAAACTGCTTGCGACAGCAAAAAAAACGCCTGTAACGAGGAAGCAAAGAAGGCTGAATGCAGCGAAAAGGCCAGTAAGGCCGCCTGTGGCAGCGAAGCCAAAACGGCTTGCGCGCCGAAGAAGACCGCATGCCAAAGCGCCTGCACAAAAACCGACGCGGCCGCTGATAAAAAATAATTGCACCGGCCTTTTAATCTAATTCCCACAGCTAACCAAGCCAGGGCCTGGGGTTTTCCCAGGCCCTGGCTTTTTATTATAGACCCAGTCTAAAAGCCGCGGCTGGCTTTA